>ULZG01037324.1_pt1 | contig 29167 bp, 26 predicted proteins | sample 1962881 | NCBI WGS metagenome assembly ULZG01 (sample SAMEA4835883, study PRJEB28245) | human gut metagenome | biome: gut microbiome; material: fecal sample | place: Denmark | collected 2008 | reverse complement strand
GCATTTTTTCGCTGACGAGTAGGAGATACCTTTCGATTAAGAAAGGATCTGTATCCAGAGCGAGACACGCCTAAATACAACTGTCTTTACAAGAAAAGCAGACTGTGAAAACGCAGTCTGCTTTTTCTATGTTCTGAAATTGGTACATTCTCTGATGTAAAATATAATTAAATTGGTGAACAAAAGAGGATCGGAGCGTGACGGTACATGTCTAATAAAAATCATTCTGGTGACAGTGCACAGTTGAGTCTTTTTGATATTTTGGGGCTTGCGGGGAATATTGACAGCAAGTATTCCTCAGATGAAATTGAGGAGGTTATAGGTAAGCTCCGTGCAGCTAAGCGTACCGCAGAAAAGCATGAGGAAAATGAACGCCGCCGCAGGGAAAAAGAAGAATTAGAGCGGAAAGCCCGTGAAGAAAAAGAGAAAAAAGAAGCACATATACGTGAAGTTACCTGCATGGATCTTCCGCTCGATTGGGAAAACGCGTTCAATCAGGATGTAAGGACTCAGGGTATTCACGCTGACAGCATTTCCGACGGTCTCATTTTCAGTCTATCTAATCTCGGACGGGTTGATATTGAATATATTTCTTCAATAACCGGTGAGGACTACAAGACAATTATCGGTACGCTGAAAGGATCTATCTATCAGAATCCGGAAACATGGGGCGAGTGCTTCTATAAAGGTTGGGAAACCTCTGAGGAATATCTGTCAGGCAATATGATGCGGAAATGGAAGGCGGCTAAAGAAGCTGATAAGGAATACGACGGCTATTTTACTGATAATGTCAAAGCTATTGAAAAGGTTCTTCCTCCTACTGTTGCAACAAAAGATATCTATGTGACACTGGGTTCGCCGTGGGTACCTACGGATATAATTGATGATTTTATTGAACATCTTCTTGGCGATTGGCGCAGATACTGGTATAGCATCGATAACGAAGAAGATTTCAATACAAAACATGATGAATTGACCAGTACTTGGGAAATACCATTCAAAAGCAGATACAATCATGACGTCAAGGTGACACGAACATACGGTACCGACAGAATAAACGCTCTTCATATTCTCGAAAGAACTTTGAACATGAAGTCGGTCGCAGTTACCGATGAAGTCGTATGTAATACAAATTCTTCGGGCAAAAAAAGAGTTATTAACCGGTCTGAAACCATTCTGGCCATTGAAAAGCAAAACAAAATGATAAAGGCGTTCCAAAAATGGATCTGGGATGATGAAAGAAGAAAAGAACGCCTTGAAACAATTTTTGAGAACAATTTCAGTTGCGTTCGCAGAAGAATTTTTGACGGATCATTTTTGCGGTTTCCTAACATGTCTCCTGCGATAAAGCTTTATTCCTATCAAAAAGACGCTGTTGCGCGAATTCTTTTTACTCCGAACACTCTATTGGCACACGATGTCGGAGCCGGAAAAACCTATGTTATGATTGCTGCGGCAATGGAAATGCGCCGCATGGTGCTGTCTGAAAAGAACATGTTTGTTGTTCCAAATAACATTGTCGGTCAATGGAAAAACATTTTCTATGCCATGTACCCGAGTGCCAATATTCTTTGCGTCGAACCGAAAAGTTTCGCTCCCTCAAAAAGAGAAAGTGTTCTTGAAAGAATACGTGACGAGGATTTTGATGGGATCATTATTGCTTACAGTTGTTTTGAGCGGATTCCGTTGTCAAAGGAATACTATCGAAACCAGTTTGTTTATGAACAGAAACTTATCGCAGAAATAGCGGGCAAAAAGAACAAGGCCACTTCTCGTTTGAAGAAGAAACAAGAGGCGGTTTCAAAAGCCTTATCTGAACTTGCCGTTGCAATGGATGATTTGTATAACGGTGTGTATTTTGATGATCTCGGAATTACAAGACTCTTTGTAGATGAGGCACACAATTTTAAGAATGTTCCTATCGAAACAAAAGCAGATAAAGTTCTTGGAATCAGTGCTTCAGGTTCCAAGAAATGCAAGGATATGATGGATAAGGTACATATGGTGCAGAAGAAGAATGACGGCGCAGGAGTTGTCTTCGCTACCGGAACTCCGATTACAAATTCTATCACAGATGCGTTTATTATGCAGATGTATTTGCAAAGCGGTGAACTTGCCATGCTGGATCTTCAGAACTTTGACAGTTGGATCGGTATGTTTGCAGAAAGGAGCACGGAATTTGAAATTGATGTTGACACAAGCAGTTATCGGCTTGCCACTCGTTTTTCTAAGTTTCACAACCTTCCCGAACTCACATCTCTACTGTCATCCATTGCCGATTTTCATCAGGTGGATACATCAGTCGGTATCCCGCAGATAGATGGATATACCGATGCGCTGATCTCAAAAACAAATGATTTTGCAGATTATCTGAAAGATATTTCACAGAGAGCAGAGAATGTTCGCAAAGGATATGTTAGTCGCAAAGATGACAATATGCTGAAAATCACGACAGACGGAAGAAAGGCGGCGCTTGATTTAAGATTGGTCGATCCGAATGCTATGTTCACTTATCAATCGAAAGTGGCACGCTGTGTCGAAAATGTTGCTGATATATATTTCAAAACAACGGCTTGTAAATCTACACAAATCATTTTTTTGCGACACATCGACTCCTAAAACGGGTTTTAACATTTATGATGAAGTGAAGACTATGCTTCAGAGTAAAGGCGTTCCTTCTGACAAGATTGCTTTTATTCATGATGCCCGGACCGAAGCACAGAGAAATACCATGTTTGCTCAAGTCAGGAAAGGTGACATTCGCGTGTTGCTCGGTTCGACCTTCAAACTCGGACTCGGTGTAAATATTCAAGATAAGCTGATCGCTCTGCATCATATCGATGTTCCGTGGAGACCGGCAGATATGACGCAACGTGAGGGGCGCATTCTGCGCCAAGGAAATACCAATTCAAAAGTGCAGATTTTCCGATATATCACAGAAGGGAGCTTTGATGCCTATTCATGGCAGCTGCTCGAAACCAAGCAACGATTTATTACCGGATTGCTTTCCGGATCGCTTACCGAGCGGAGTGGAAAGGATATTGAAGACACAGTGCTCGACTATGCCGAGGTCAAAGCTCTGGCCGTAGGAAATCCTCTTGTAAAAGAGCGTGTGAAGACCGCAAACGAGCTTTCGCGCTATCTGACATTACAGCGCAAACTTGTTGATTCAAGAATTCGCATGGAAAAAGAACTGTTAGAGATGCCCGGAAAAATATCCAATCAAGAGAACAATATTGCCCAATGTGAAGCCGATATTGCATTTTACAACGGATGGAAACAAGAAAATCCCGAACCGGTTGATAGCAAGGTAAAGAAGGAAGCGACGGAAAAGCGTAAACATTTAAGAGAATACATTCATTCTTCTCTTATTGGATATGTTCTTGAACCGAAAGAGAAAGCCCTTACAACATATCGAGGTTTTGAAATTATTCTCCCCGCTAACATGACACGGGAAAAACCTTATATTTGGTTGAAACGAAACGGTCGTTATTATGTAGAACTCGGAGATACGAATACGGGCAATTTAATAAGAATCGATAATTTTCTTGATGATTTACGAAAGCACTTTGATAAATTGAAAAATGGATTTGCTAAGCTGCAAGAAAGAGAATATCAACTTAAGGAAGAACTCAAAAAGCACGAAAGTTTCAGCGATGAAATTGAGGAATGCCGCAAAAAGCTCGAAATACTTAATAAGAAATTAGGAGTAGATAAGACATGAGCGATATTAAAATGACCAACATACCCTCTATGAATGTCGGTAAAATGGTTGAAAAACTGTCAAGCGCCTACTGCGCAATTATTCAAAACAACTACCCTATCAAAACGATGCCGTCCGTTATGCTGTGGGGACCTCCGGGTGTTGGTAAATCACAAGCAGTTCGGCGGATTGCAAAAGAGATTGGCGAGAAAACCGGTAAAACGGTTAATGTAACCGATGTTCGATTGCTTCTTTTTAATCCCATTGATCTGAGAGGCATTCCTACCGCCAACGCTGACAAAACGCTTGCAGTGTGGCTGAAACCGCAGATATTCCAAATGGATGCAAGTGACGATATTGTCAACATCCTGTTCCTTGATGAAATTTCCGCAGCACCTCAGTCCGTACAGGCGGCAGCTTATCAGATCACACTTGACCGAGTTGTCGGAGAGCACAAGCTTCCCGATAACTGCATCGTAATTGCCGCCGGAAACCGCGTGACAGATAAATCCGTAGCTTTCAAAATGCCGAAAGCTCTGGCAAATCGACTTATGCACATCGAAATTGAAGGCAGTTTCAGTTCGTGGAAGCAATGGGCAATTTCCTCCGGTATCAATGATAAGGTTGTCGGTTTTTTGTCTTTCAGGCAAAGTTATCTCATGGGATTTGATCCCGACAGTAATGATCTCGCTTTCCCGACTCCCCGTTCGTGGGAAATGGTAAGCAATGTTCTGAACTGGATTGATGATGACATAGACAGCATGTATTACTTGATTGCCGGACTTGTCGGGACAGGTGCAGCGGTTGAATTCAGAACATGGGCCAAGGTATATAAAAACCTGCCGGCCGTTGAAGATATTTTTGACGGCAAAATGCCACAGATGCCAAAGGATACTGATGTCATGTACGCTTTAATGGCATCTATGACCGCCTATGCACGGATGCACAAAGATGAAATGAGCAGAATCGCAAATTCAATCCGATATGCAGACAAAATGCCTCCCGATTTCAGCGCAGTATTGCTGAAAGACTATATGTGCATAGATAAAAATTACAAAGAAAAGCTCATGACCATTCCGGAATTTGCAAGGTGGCTTCAAACGAAAGGATGGTTAATGAATGGCTCTGTCTGAAAGCAAGATTAAAGGGTGCATAAAAAGACTTCTGTTATCACGCATGCGCATTTTGTATAACCATGGATTTTACGGTTTACTTTTAATGCATATGATTTATGCTGTCAGTGAAGAAATTGAAACGGCTTGTACGGATGGAGTAAGGATTACTTTTGGCATAGATTTTCTCGATAGTCTCAGTGATAGTGAACTTGACTTTGTCATGATGCATGAGATTTTGCATGTTGTGTTACAGCATTGCTTTCGCGGAGATGTTGAAGACCCTGAAGCATACAATATTGCGGCTGACATTGTTGTCAACTCTAATATTATGCTTGAGAACGGAATGAAAGCGAGGAGTATAACGCTAAGCAAATACGGAATAGCAATGCATGTTGCACCGGACGGAAAAGAAGGGCATGAATATACTGCCGAACAGGTCTATGCTACGCTTCCGAAGAATCTTAATAAAAAAGGCAATAATAAAAGTCCAGGCTCTGCTGTCGGCAGGGCAAAAAAAGAGAATAAAAAAGGCAATAATAAAGGTCCAGGTTCTGCTGTCGGCAGGGCAAAAAAAGAGATTTCAAAAGAACAGCATCAACCGGTACGGGTATGGGATGATCATTCACGGTGGGGCAAGTATTACGAAAAGAAATTATTTTGCTTCGAAATGTATTAGAGTCTCAGCTATCTAAAAATTCGATTACTTGGAAAAAGCATTTAATGATTTGTTCCGAACGCATTACAGAGAATGCACATATCAGAACTTTAGTGCAAACACGGACGGTTACCAGCAGGTATCACTTTCTGTTACTCCTGAAAGAACAAATGAAATTGTAAATTATATTGCATTTGCTTTCGTTTACGGTTATAATGAGAATGAAATGACGGTTGATAATGCGGAAGTAAACTTACTAAAAGTTAAGCTGAATCAAAATTGCGGCAAGGCAAAGATGTAATAACTTATTATAAGAGTGATGCGTTAAATATCGCAAACTCAGTAGGCAGCACTAGAAGTAAGTGTGATACCAAACATAGAGGGTCTGCTTCTTTTAAGCATTATCATGTTAAATATAAAAATATAAAGTGGAGTATCCATTCGTTTTATGTATAGGGAATACAGGTGGTATTATGGTTTATACTTTTATGAATTATGACGATTTTAATAGTAAATATAACGATATATTAAAAATTGCCACTTGCTATAGTGAGAATTTTAGTTTTTTTACTGTGAGACAGATCCATAAAAAGGATCATTCTAATGAATATTTTAATTTCTTGGATGGTTTTAGAAATCATGAAATTCCATTAGGCAAAATAAAAACACCCAGATATACTGCAGGACAACAAATCCATTGTTTCAGAATTAATAAAATAACAACGGCTTTATTGATGAAACCTATAGATTTTTCTTCTTGGAATGCTTATGATTATCCTGAAGATTTGGCTTTTTATAAAAATTGCATACCGTGGTTTCGCTGTATTTCACATGAAAAAATGGTGTTAGTAAATGAGACCAATTTTAGAGCATTTAATGAGTTAAAAAAAATAGGCATAAATTTTAGATTGATTAATAATTCTAACTATATTTGAAAAAATTTAAAACGAATGTGAGTAAGTAGGCTCATTTGAGCCTACTAATACCTAAAACTATTCAAGCGGTGAAACTTCATATTACTATTATACATTTGACGGTTCGCTTGTAAGCGAATATCGCACATCATCTGACGGCAGTATTACTTACTACATTGTTACCGATTCAGACGGTAATACGGTAGAAAAGACATTTGTAAACGGTCAGACAAAGACTATTACAACAGGCACAGATAAGGGAGCAAAAAACATGAAAAAAATAATACCACTAATATCAATATTATTGATTATAACGCTGTTATCTGTGATATGTACAATACCATATGCAGCAACTATCGTTAATGGCAGTAATTACGAATTTACAGTTATGGATGCAACCAAGGTCCAAAAGTATGTTGTAGGTATGATTGACTTAACTGATGATGAGAAATTTCTTTACGATACTAATGGTGACAATGTTTTGACCGTTATTGATGCCACTAATATTCAGAAAATTATTGTTGGATCTCAATTCGATACATCAGAACCGTCATCTTTGACAGAAACTACTTCGGTTTACGGAACTGAAGCATCCACAGAAACAACGATATCGAATTTCTCATCTGCTTGTACTGAAGTAACAACTGAATATTCTGAAACTACAGCATATACTGAAGCTACTACAGAATGTGTTGAGGAAACAACAATTGTTGATGAACCATCGACAGAATCGACTGAAACAACTACGGAAGAAGTTACTGAACCTTCAACAGAAGAGTATACTGAGCAGATTACTGAACAGCCTACTACAGAGCCAAAACCAACTGTTCCGCCTAAAAGTGTGAAATTCAATAAGAATACAATAACACTTGGGGTAGGGGAGTCATATACTCTTATTACTACTATTGAAAATGGAGATATTTCGCAAGTAGAGTTTACTACAGATAATAGTGGGGTAATTACTGTAGACGATAAAGGCAAAATGACTGCTGTGGGCATTGGTGTCTCTACAATTACAGCAAAAACTTATAACGGACTTACAGCCAAATGTAAGGTTACTGTTAAAAAGCTTGCTAATAGCATAAAGCTTGATAAGACAAGTATTATACTTGGAGTCGGTGAACAGTATGATTTTTCAAGCTATGTGCCGAGCGGAACAGCAGCTTATTATCGTTCTTATTATTCAGATGATCCGAATATTGCTTTTGTTCAAAAAGCCGGAGGTTTGATGACCGCAAAAAAGGCAGGAACCACAACTGTGAGATGCAAAATGCCAAACGGTACACAAGCAACCTGTAATGTAACGGTCAAGCCGCTTGCAACATCTCTTAAACTTAACGCAAGTGAAATTGTACTGTACATAGGTCAGAGTTTTGACATTAACAGCAGTGTTCCAAAAGGTACAGCGGCATATTACAGACTTTATTCATCAAGCAATTCAAAAATAGCTGCTGTAACAAGAGGCGGAGGTGTCGTCAAAGGAGTAGCGACAGGAAAAGCAACTGTAACTTGCACTTTGAATAACGGAAAAAAAGCCATTTGCAATGTATACATAATGCCACAGAGCAAGAAGATTTCAAATGTTCCGTTAATCGGTCAAAGTAAGCTCCCGACAGGCTGTGAAACCTGTAGTGCAACAATGCTGTTGAATTTCTACGGATATAAAATTTCTGAAACGACATTTGCAGATAAGTATTTGGTAAAAAAACCTTTCGGTTATTCAAACGGTTCATACACAGGACCTGATCCTAATTGTGCCTTTGTTGGAACACCATACAGTTCCAACAGCTACGGTGCATACGCTCCGATTATGGTAAAATGTATGAATAAATACCTTTCCGACAAATCATACAAGGCTGTAGAAATCAGCAGGAAAAGTCTTGAATATCTTTCGGGTAAGTATGTTGCACAAGGTCAGCCGATTATGGTGTGGGCAACAATTAATATGTCACCGTCATTTAAGACAACCACTTGGAGAGTAAACTACACCGATGAAAACGCAAAATATAAACTCGGCAGTTACTACACTTGGACTGCCGGCGAACATTGTCTGTTACTCACGGGCTATGACAAAGATTATTACTATTTCAACGACCCATGGACAAACGCTCGTACAAGATACTCAAAAAGCCTTGTAAATACAAGATATAACGAACTCGGCAAACAGGCTGTAGTTATGGTGAAAAAATAACAAGAACCTTCTCTGATGAATTTATCATTAGGGAAGGTTCTTTCTTTTATTTGTTAGTATATTCTATTAAGGCAAAAATGCCTTTAGAAGTTTAAAATAAATCGCTGTGTGTTCCGGTTCTTGACAGATACAAAATAAGTTCTTCATTACTAATTTCATAAATTAAGAGCCAGTCAGGGGTAATGTGACACTCCCTACAGCCAGAATAATTTCCAATTAGTTTGTAATCTTTATATTCCGGTGGCAGTAGTTGTTGTTCAGCTATCATTTCAACAACATCATCAAGCAATTGAATATTGTATCCACGCTTAATTGCCAGCTTAACATCTCTGTTGAATTTTTGTGATGGCACAATTCTTAATATTTACTCATTGGTAATATCCTCTAAAAGCTCGCTAAATGATGCATAGGTTTTTTTGTTTGGATTTTTTTCAGTTCTTCAACTTCTTTAATGGCAGAAATTGTATCTGCATTTGGAGTTTCATAGTTAATGACATTGAGCATATAACGGATAAGGTTGCCCTTTACATTTTCGCCACCTTTTACAACAATACTTTTATAAGCGTTGTAAATATCACGGTCAACGGTAAATGAACAAGTAATCTTATTGGTACTCATAATTTTATCACCTTTCAAAAAAATATTGCTAAGCTAACACGGCGGTATCACCGACACAGTTCGTTTTCGTAAGTTTCTTGTCGGTTGTGCTGCTCTTGTTTCAGAGCAGGTCAATTATTCTACTCTTGCGGAATCCGCTGACATTGCACCGAGTACCGCAAAGGAATGGCTGAAAGTACTTGTGGGACTTCACATTGTTTATCTACTTGTCCCATATTCAAACAATGAACTGAAACGGCTCAGCAAAACACCGAAACTGTATTTCTGTGACACCGGTCTTTGTGCTTACCTTTCGATGTGGCTGACGGCAGACACTCTCCGTAACGGTGCTGCAAGCGGTCATTACTACGAAAATTATGTGGTAATGGAGCTTGTGAAAAACTACGCTTACGCTAAATCTAAAGTAAATATTACCTATTTTCGTGATTCTAACGCAAAAGAGATTGATGTTTTCATCGAGGAAAACAATGTCATTCATCCGTTGGAAATCAAAAAAAGTGCTTCTCCTGATCGTCGTGAGGTCAAAAAGTACAGCGTAATTGACAAGGCTTCTTTGAACCGCGGAAACGGCGGCATCATATGTATGTGTGAGGAGCCGATACCGATTGACAAGGATAATTGTTTTATTCCGAGCAATCTAATCTGAATCACTCGCATAGCAAAAGTATATTTTCGAGAAACTAAGCAGAGCCCAAAAGCTCTGCTTTTTGTTTTAGTTTGCCCGGAAAATGACAGAAAAGGAATGAACGAAATGCCTAAGAAAAACGACTTAAACCGTCTCCAAAAAAATCGTGATATACCTTTTTTAATGTTATTTAACTCTGTCTACGCTGTAAATTGTAAATCCGTTGAATTCCTTTTCATCCTTGTAAACAATGACGGAATCCTTTTTGCCGTAATATTGGTTAAGATAATTTTCTTTGATAAAAGTAATGTTCTTATCGATAACATATACATTTCTTCCGTCAACGACAGCCTCGTAAATATTTGTTGAGAGGTTGCGGTTCACAAGCTGATTTGTCCGATGAAGATAGCCGAAACCATCAACATTATGGAGAAAATCGGAAGAAAATCCCCACAACGGATGAATATAGTTATCGGTATATGAAATGTATTCTTTAGCTGTTACAGGATCGAGAACATAATAATTTTCGGGATGTCTGTCAACCTCAGTATAAAGATCACTCGGCTTTTTGTCATATGAAACAGGAGTGATATGGAAGAAATATGACGCACAGCTTGCCACACCTAATATCACAAATACAATAACCGAAATAAGAACAGTTTTTCTGCTTTTATCTGTGATATTGTTGTATTCGTCTTTTCTAAGATGACCGAAATCAAACGAATACATTGTAAATGAAAGAATCATCAGCAAAATTCCGTACATTGTGTATGCCGAAGAATCCATTGCATAACGAACATACATACAAGCCGCAAATCCCATCGCAAAATACAAAGCAGGGAAGAAGGCAAATCTTTTTTTCTGAACGGTAACAAAAACAATCATAACGGCAAGTATTACCGCAAAAGCAATAAGATATGAATCAAAATTTATAATATGTCCCCATGCATCTGAAAACAATGCACCCGCATTATCAAAGAAATTATACGGATTTTCCCGTTTTTGGATATCCGCAACCTTTTCAAGGGCAGCAGTATTCAGTCCGTTGTTTTCATCATAATATCCGTCAACAAAAAGTTCATACTCATTTGCCGAATTTATTCCGACCGAATTAAGCTCCTCACAGTAATCGGAATAGTTTGGAAAAGCATTGTCATCGGTCTTATCGGCAAGGACGCTGTATCTGTACAACTCCGAAGTTTCTGCATTTGCATTATTGACCGAATATGAATAATATTCAAGACCGCAGCCGATAAGAACAATAAAGACAAATACAAGCACAAAAGGTCTGAAATACCAGAAGAATTTTCTGAACGGCAATTTGTACTTTCTTTTTGCAATCATATCACCGATGAAGAATGTAATAAAAAATGCAAGTCCCACAAAGAAATATTTGAAACATAAAAATGTTCCGAATATAACTTCAAGTACACCAATCCAAAACGGGAGAGAGTACCTTTTATTTCTGATTGCATTAAGTGCCATCAGAACCCCTGCCGTAAGCAGCAAAGCGGCGGTTTTACTGCTTAAAATGTTTGAATAATGGTCAAATGAAAACAAAATATTCAGCACAAGAGTGAATATGAAAGCCTTGTGCTTTCCGAATTTATCGGCAAAAACAAATGTAACAGAAGAAAAAGCGGCACAGGAGAGAAGAATTTGAAAAAGTACAAAACAGTTGAAATTCAAAAGAATGTACTGCAATGAACCGGTAATTGTCGCAAAAATGTAGTTAATATCATTATTGTAATAGTTATGATACTGACAGATATATAAAGAATTGTAAAAATCGTCAGCACTGTCATAGGAAAATGCAGTAACACCTATAATCAAAGCCATAATAACAATATTAATTGCCAAAGCAAAGAAGGTCTTGCTTTTTAGTGCGTTTAATATTTTATCTTTCATAATAACTCCTCTGCATTATCTTTCTTGTTTAAAAATCACTTTCTTGATCTTCTTTCGTTAATCAAAAGCTGAAGATTCTTCTGTTCATAAGTATTAAATTTAACATTCTTTTCAAATTCTTCGGCTGTATATTTGCCCTCATACCATGACTGCGAGTTAAAGTATGCATTAAGGCTTGCGTCCTTAAAAATTCTGCCTCGTCTTGCATAAATCTCATTAATTGCAAGCTGTAAGTCATTATCATTCAAAGCGCTTACCTGTGCGTTGCTGAGATATGAAGAATCGCTGTTAGGGAAGATAAATCCGCCGTTATTATTAGTGTTTGTATTGCTTGATGACTGTGAATTTGAATTGCCCGATGAGCTGTTCTGACTATTTGATGACTGCTGAGCCTGTGTTGCAGGAGCTTCTGTTTCTCTCTGAATCTGTCCGCTTGAGATAACAAGTTTAACAACTGTACCCGTACTTGCGCTTGTGTCACCTTCCGGAGTCTGGGAGATAATATACCCTTCCGGATAATCATAACTGTATTCATAGTCAGAAATTTCGACGGTAAAGCCAGCCTGTTCAAGAAGCTTCTTACCGTAACTGTAACCGTAACCGACAACAGGAACAACATTGTTATATGAAGAAGATGTTGTAACCTGTTCCGTTGTAGCAGGAACTGTAGTAGGCATCGCCGTACTCGGCGCCTGTGTGGTTACTTCGGCAGATGTTGCAGTTTCGGCTGTAGTAGCTTTATTGTCAGTAGATGAATTTGACAAGCCGTTATAAACGCAGAAACCGATAAATCCGAGTGCGGCGGCAATTACAACGGCACAAAGAATAATGATAAATTTATTCTTCTTTTTCTTTACATTTTCTTTATTATCTTCTTCATCTGCATATCCGAATTCATTGTCATCATCTTCAAAGCTGTTATCGTCAAAGTCGTTTTTTTCTTCAATTTTTTTAGTATCGTCAGCTTTATTGTCAGTACGCTTAACAGACGGCTCGTCCTCAAAGAAATCACCGTAGTCCTTGCTTGATTCATTGCTTGTAAGAACATTTTTATGATCTGCACCGGAGTAATCGTCAAACACTTCAACGCTTGTAACAGGAGGAAGAACTTCCGGAGCTACTTCGCTGTTGCTTGAAACATCTTCAAATTCTTCAGCTTTTTTATCTGTAACAGTTTGTTCTTTCTTGTCATCTTCACTTGATACGGAACTGATATCTTCAAATTCAGGCTGTTTTTCTTCTGATACTTCGTCAGTTTTAACCTCGGAATTTTCAGTCTCATCAACTGCGTCTGTAACATCAACAACCTCAAATCCGCCGTTTTCATCAGCATCAGACTCACTGACTTCATCTGAATCTACAGGAGCATTACCGTCAACAGGCAGGGATCCTTCACCGGCTAAAACTTCGGCAATGCCAAGCTGTTCGCCGCCTTTAAATTCATTATCAAGAACAGCGTCCTCAACTGTCTGAACCTCATCCTTATCGTCAAAATTATCCTGCGGTTCAGTCGGCTCTGTATCCTCAAATTCATCATAGTCATATTCTTCAAATACATTTCCGTCAAAATCCGTGTTTTCGGGAACAACAACATCGGGATTCGGAACAGGGGAGGATGTACCTATTTCAGTCTTGATAGATGTGAGAGCATTTTTAATGTTGCCTGCATTCTTCCAGCGGTTTGCATTATTCGGCTGACATGCAATTACAATAACACTCTTGAGTTTTTCGTCACCCTCAGACGGTGCGGTAACAGCCTTGCCCGAAAATCTTTCTTCACAGGCATTCTTTCTGTCGCATGAGTCACTTTCAAACGGAATTTTACCGCCGTTGCACATTGCATACATAATTATTCCGACAGAATAAATGTCGGTTGTATAGTCAACATTTTCCTGCTTATAAACCTCAGGCGCAACAAATGAGGTATCCGCAATCTTGCCTTCAAAATCTGTAAATCCGCCGATTTTATACCTTCCGTCAGCGGTTACAAAAATATTCTTTGGCGAAATATTACCGTGAAAAATATTCTTAGCTTCCAAAGTTTCAAGCATTTCACTCATCTGAATACCAAAATCAACAACTTCATCCTCAGCGAAAGTTTTGGTTTTCATAAGTTCTTCAAGACTTGTGAGTTCTTCTGTAAATATGTACAAATCACAGGTTTCTTTGTTCTGATTATCCTGAACATAAACATCCAGATAGTTTGAAATACCGTCAAGCTCCTTAACCGATTCAATAAAATCAGCCTCTTCGGTAAAATACTCGGCATATTCATCGGTATAATTGCTTTTGCCGACAAATGCGTGTCTGAGAATCGCATTTTGAGCAGTATTTTTATCAATCTTTCTTGATACCTTGTAAACTTCACAGCCGTTGTCTTCCCCAACAAATGAAGTAACCTTCCAATCCCTTAAATCTGCCGGCAATTTAATCGTTTTTGCCATACTAACACTCCTTAAATATTTCCTTATTTTTCATATTATATCTAAATCAAGGTCATTAACCCTCACTATCTCATTCTCCGGATTATTGTACCATATTACGAGCTGTTTTACCATAGATATTTCAATTTTTTAAAAAATAATTCTAATTTGTAATTAAATCTGACATAAAAACAGCAGTCCGCCTAAACGAACTGCCGAAAACATAATTTCAGTAAAATATCTTACTCGATCTTATCTGATTTTTATTTTTTCCTTTTTGTTGACTCCGATAATTCCGCCTATTCCTCCTCCCAAAACAGATGACATCAGTTTTAGCAGGGTTAGTATCGTTATAGGCTCACCGTTAAAAATCAATGAAATAGAGGTTATGACAAGAAAAATAAAAAATCCTGTCAGCGAACCCACTGCAAGGCCTGCACTTCCTGTAATTCTTGATGATATTATTCCCGACATCAGCGTTGCAACACCGACCATGCCGACCGTGCAGTAATCAAGTATATCTGCTGAAATTACTCCCGATGACATCATCACGGCTGCAAGCAAACACATCAAAATTACCAGTATGAGTATTCCGCATACTGATGAAAACAAAACAGCCTTTGCAAGTAGTTTTTTATCAGACATAAAACAACCCCCCGAATATATTCTGTTACAAATATATTCGGGGGAAAGAACATTCATTCAAAAAGTTATTCTTTTGTAGCTTTAGTTTCGTCAGAATCTTTCTTCTTGCCAAAACCGAAGAAGCCTTTCTTTTCAGGCTGACCTGCCTGCTGTGACTGTTCCTTAACTGTGTCAACAGTAGAAATACACCACTTTTTAAACTTCATCTTAACTCTGTCGGAGCCTGTTTCAATGATGATAGCGTCCTCGTCGTCCTTAATGGCAACTACTCTGCCCATAATTCCGCCGATTGTTGTAATTTCATCACCGATCTCAAGAGAGTTACGAAGCTGAGCTTCTTCTTTTTTCTTCTTTGAGTTAGGTCTGATGAGGAAGAAATAGAGAGCTGCAAAAATAGCAACATAGAAGAGAATCATAAAAATCATACTTGATGACTGATTTCCGCCGCTTGCACTTGCTTCTGCAACTTCAGGTAAAAAGTTTGTCATTTTCGTCATTCCTTTCATACAATGTATTGATTATATCAGTTTTAATCACATCTTGCAAGTATTTTTTCTGTTTTGAAAAAATATTAGATACGCACGCCTAAAATGTTGCGATATTTCTCGTAAAATTCCATATATGTGCCGTTATCAAGCTGAGTTCTGATAACTTCCATAAGATTATTGTAAAAATAGAGGTTGTGCAAAACAGCAAGTCGCATTCCGAGCATCTCACCGCTCTTGAGAAGATGTCTTATGTATGCCCTTGAAAAGTTTCGGCAAACGGGGCAGTCACAATGCTCGTCAATCGGAAATTCATCTGTTTCATATTTTGCATTATTGATGTTACGCACTCCGTCCCAAGTGAAGAGCTGACCGTGTCTTGCGTTTCTGCTCGGCATAACACAGTCAAAAAGATCAACACCTCTTGCAACGCTTTCAAGAATATTCACGGGAGTTCCGACTCCCATAAGATATCTGATTTTATCTTTCGGAGCAAACGGCTCAACCTCTTCAATGATATGGTACATCGTTTCTGCAGGCTCACCCACGGCAAGACCTCCGATTGCATAGCCGTCAAGATTAAGCTCTGCAATTTCTTTCATATGATTGACGCGCAAATCGTCATAGATACCGCCCTGATTTATGCCGAACAGCATCTGGTTTTTATTTATGGTATCATCAAGACTGTTGAGCCTTTTCATCTCTGTAACGCATCTTTTAAGCCATCTTGTGGTTCTTTCAACGCTGTTTTTTGTATATTCATATGGAGAAGGGTTTTCAACGCATTCGTCAAATGCCATCGCAATTGTAGATGCAAGATTTGACTGGATTCTCATACTCTCCTCAGGTCCCATAAAAATTTTGCGTCCGTCAATGTGAGAATTGAAGTAAACGCCTTCTTCTTTAATATTTCTCAACTTTGCAAGAGAGAACACCTGAAATCCGCCGCTGTCGGTAAGGATAGGACCGTTCCACCTTGTAAATTTGTGAAGTCCGCCCATTTGCTTAACCTTTTTATCACCCGGACGAAGATGCAGATGATAGGTGTTGCAAAGCTGAACCTGACATTTTATATTCTTTAAATCAAGCGCAGAAACAGCACCCTTGATTGCACCGCATGTTGCAACATTCATAAAGGCGGGAGTCTGAACCGTACCGTGAACCGTAACGAATTCGCCTCGTCTTGCGCTGCCTTCCTTTTTAATTACCTTAAACATAAATCCGTAAAATCCTCCTATGATATGAACATAGCGTCACCGAAAGAGAAGAATCTGTACTTTTCCTTTACAGCTTCTTTGTATGCATTCATAATAAAATCATATCCCGCAAAAGCGGATACAAGCATAATGAGTGTACTTTCGGGAAGATGAAAGTTAGTAATAAGTCCGTCAAGCACCTTAAATTCAAATCCGGGATAAATAAAAATATCCGTAAATCCCTCACAGGGTTTGATTTCTCCGTACATTGCCGCAACACTTTCAAGCGTTCTACAGGATGTTGTGCCGACTGCAATAACCCGTCCGCCGTTTTTCTTGGTTTCATTTATGAGCTTTGCGGTTTCTTCGGGGACTTCGTAATGCTCGCTGTGCATTTTATGCTTTGTAACATCATCAACCTTAACGGGTCTGAATGTACCGAGTCCCACATGAAGTGTAACATACGCAATCTTTACACCCTTAGCCTTGATTCTGTTCATAAGCTCGGTTGTAAAGTGAAGTCCTGCCGTCGGAGCTGCCGCAGAACCGAGTTCATGGCTGTAAACCGTCTGATAGCGTTCCTTATCCTTAAGCTCGGCCGTAATATAAGGAGGAAGAGGCATCTGACCGATTTTGTCAAGAGTGGTAAAGAAATTCTCTTCGCAATCAAAATCAACTATTCTGTTGCCGTCATCCTTAACATCAACAACTGTTGCACGCAAAATGCCGTTGCCGAATGAAAATTTTGTGCCGACTTTTGCTTTTTTACCCGGCTTGCAAAGTGTTTCCCAACGGTTGTTCGCAACCTGCTTCAAAAGCAGAAATTCAACTTTTGCACCTGTTTCGTCTTTGATACCGTAAATTCTTGCAGGCAAAACTCTTGAATCGTTGGCAACAAGAAGATCTCCCTCGTTAAGATAATCAATAATGTCATAAAAATGTTTATGCTCCAGAGTTTGTTTTTCTCTGTCAAGCACAAGCAGTCTTGAACTGTCTCTCGGTTCAAGCGGAGTCTGTGCGATAAGCTCTTTAGGCAAATCGTAATAAAAATCACTCGTCTTCATTTTATTTCCTTTCAAGAACTAAAATTGCTTTTTACAAAGCTGTTCTGTCAAAAATCTTTGTAAAACACAAGTATTTGTCCTGTAAAATTCTCAAAATAATTGACATTACCCTTTTAAAATGATATATTATCTTATTATGAGCAGTTTGCATAATCGACAAACAGTCGTGTTTTCAGACATCTCTTCATATAATATAATATTTGTTTGAATAAGGCAACCGCTTTTTTAAAATTTGTTTAATTCGGAGGAATTATTATGAAAAAGTATAAAGTCGGTATTATCGGCGCTACCGGTATGGTAGGTCAGCGTTTTACACTTCTTCTTGAGAATCACCCGTGGTTTGAGGTTACTGTTCTTGCCGCAAGTAAGAGAAGTGCAGGCAAAACATACGGTGAAACAGTTGAAGGCAGATGGCATATGACTGCTCCTCTTCCGGAGAAGTACAAGGATATGGTTATCGTTGACGCTGAGAATGTTGAAGAGGTTGCATCACAGGTTGATTTCTGTTTCTGCGCAGTTAATATGAAGAAGGATGAGATCCGAGATCTCGAAGACAGATATGCAAAGGCAGAGTGTCCTATCGTATCAAACAACAGTGCTCATCGTTTTACAGATGATGTTCCTATGGTTATTCCTGAAATTAACGCCGATCACATTAAGATTATTGACGCTCAGAGAAAGCGTCTCGGCACAAAAAGAGGCTTTGTTGCAGTTAAGTCCAATTGCTCACTTCAGAGCTATGTTCCTGCAATTCATCCTTTAAAGGCACTCGGCGTTGACAAGGTTCTTGCCTGCACATATCAGGCAATTTCAGGCGCAGGCAAAACATTCAAGACATGGCCTGAAATGGTAGATAATGTTATTCCTTACATCGGCGGTGAGGAAGAGAAGTCAGAGCAGGAGCCGCTTAAAATCTGGGGTAAGATTGAAGGCGACAAGATTGTTAAAACCGATGATATTTCAATCACATCACAGTGCATCCGTGTTCCCGTATCTGACGGTCACACAGCAGCTGTATTTATGTCATTTAAGGACGGCGTAAAGAAACCTACTGTCGAAGAAATTATTGACATTTGGTCAAACTACAGCGGCAGAGCACAGGAACTCAATCTTCCGAGTGCGCCAAAGCATTTTCTCCACTACTTCACAGAACCCGACCGTCCGCAGATTAAATCTGAAAGAAATCTTGAAAACGGTATGGCAGTATCGGTTGGCAGATTAAGACCTGATACTCAATATGATTACAAGTTCGTTTGTATGTCACACAACACATTAAGAGGCGCAGCAGGCGGTGCAGTTCTTCTTGCAGAGCTCCTTTGTGCTGAGGGCTACATGGACTGATTACTTACGGAGGTAAATTATGTCTAACCACATTTTTACAGGCTCAGGTGTTGCACTTATCACTCCTATGAAGTCTGACGGAAGCGTAAACTACGATGTTCTCGGCGATCTCGTAGAATTTCATGTTCAAAACGGTACCGATGCAATTATTGTATGCGGTACAACAGGTGAGGCGGCAACTCTTTCGGAAAAAGAGCATTGCGAAACAATTTCTTTCGTTGCAGAAAAGACAAACGGCAGGATTCCTGTTATTGCAGGTACAGGCAGTAACGATACCTCAACAGCCGTTATGCTCTCAAAATCTGCCGCAAGCACAGGCGTTGACGCACTTCTCTGCGTAACTCCTTACTACAATAAAACATCTCAGCAGGGTCTTGTAAGACACTTCAACGTTGTTGCAGATTCGGTTGATATTCCGATTATTCTTTACAATGTTCCTTCAAGAACCGGCTGTAACATCAAGCCAAAGACTTATCAGGAGCTTTGCAAGCATCCTAACATCGTTGCCGCAAAAGAGGCAAGCGGCGACATCTCTCAGGTTGCTCTCATCCGTTCACTTTGCGGTGACAATCTTGACATCTACTCAGGTAACGATGACCAGACTGTTCCTTTCATGTCACTCGGCGCTCTCGGTGTTATCTCTGTATTCGCAAACATCTGCCCAAAAGAAATGCATGACATCTGTCAGCTTTGTCTTGACAATGACTTTGCAGAGGCACAGAAGCTTAACTTCCACTATCTTGAGCTTATGCATATACTCTTCAGCGATGTTAACCCGATCCCCGTAAAGACTGCCATGAACCTCTTTGGCTATGAAGCAGGCGAATGCAGACTTCCGCTCGTACCCATGAGCGTTCAGGGTTACCATGACCTCAAGGATTGCATGGAGAAGTATGACCTTTTAAGCAAGAAGGTTAAATAATCAACCTTTGATTCGTTTAAAATTCAAGAAGTTTAAAGGGGAATAAAAATGGTAAATACAGCAATAGTCGGTTGTAACGGTAAAATGGGCTGCTTTGTGGCACAGGCTGTTCAGAGCCGTGAGGATTGCAATGTTTTGTTCGGTGTTGACGCATTCGGTGAAAGTAATTATGATTTTGATGTTTTCAAAACTTTTGACGAGGCAACCGAAACACCTGATGTAATCATTGATTTTTCAAATCCTGCAGCTCTTGACGGTATGCTTTCGTATGCAGTTGATAACAAAGTACCTTGTGTTATCTGCACAACAGGCTTTTCTAAAGATCAGATTGCAAAAATCGAAGATGCGGCAAAGACAATTCCTGTTTTCTATTCAGGTAATATGTCACTCGGCATCAATCTTCTTATTGAGCTTTCAAAAGAGGCTGCAAAAATTCTCGGAAACCAGTTCGACATTGAAATCGTTGAAAAGCATCATAATCTTAAGCTTGACGCTCCAAGCGGAACAGCTCTTATGATTGCAGACGGAATTTCGGAACAGCTTGACGAAGATCCGCAGTATGTCTATGACAGACACAGCTACCGCAGAAAGCGTTCAAAGAACGAAATCGGTATTCATTCCGTAAGAGGCGGCACAATTGTAGGCGAACACGAAGTTATCTTTGCAGGTCACGATGAGGTTGTAACAATCTCTCATCAGGCTCAGTCAAAAGAAGTTTTCGCTGTCGGTGCTGTTAATGCGGCAGTATTTCTTAAAGATCAGAAAGCAGGTATGTACAACATGGGCAACCTTCTTTCTGAAAAAATGAACTGAAAAACAACACCTTTAAGCACGGCATAAAAGCCGTGCTTTCTTTTATGTCCAAACTTTGACTACTTTCATAATATGTAGTGTGATATATTGTTTTGAGATGTCACAAAGATTTAACAAAGGGTGGAAGTTATGGAAAATAATTTAATAATATTCGGCTCGGTAACTCTTGCCATGAAGAGCCGTAACCTACTTTTAAAAAACAATATTAAATCAGGGCTTGTAAGAACTCCTATACACCTCAATCGAAAATCATGCGGATACAGCCTTTATGTCCCGGGAAATTTTGAAAGGGCATTGGAAATTATCAGGAGTAACGGTATTGCTGTCAAAGGAACAGCCGCTGTTGATACCTTATGATATATTTTGACAACGGTGCAACCACCTTTCCGAAACCCTTATCCGTAAGAAAAGCGATTAACGAAGCTATGTCCGACTACGGAGCAAATCCGGGAAGAAGCGGTCACAAAATGTCGGTGAAATCATCTGAAATAATGTATTCCTGCCGAGATAATGCCGCAAAACTTTTTGGCTCGGAAAATCCCGAAAATATAATCTTCACGCTTAACTGCACAATGGCTTTGAACACAGTTATTAAAGGCATATTGAAACAGGGTGACCATGCCGTAATTTCATCACTTGAGCATAATGCTGTCGTCAGACCGCTTGAAACACTCAAGAAAAATAAGATTGAATACTCTGTTGCCGAATGTGTCCCTTATGATGATGAACAAACAATCGAGAATTTCAGGAAACAATTCAAATCTAACACAAAACTTGTAATTTGTACCCATGCTTCAAATGTATTCGGCGTCAAACTTCCGATAGAAAGAATAGGCGCTCTTTGCAGATTAAACGGCATCCTTTTTTGTGTAGATGCCGCACAAAGTGCAGGAACAGCAGATATCAACCTTTCTGACAGTTGCATTGATTTTCTCTGCACCGCAGGTCACAAAGGGCTTTACGGACCGATGGGAACAGGCTTGCTTATTATAAACAGCGAAACAACTCCGGACAGTCTTATTCAGGGAGGAACTGGAAGTGATTCCGCAAACCTCAATCAGCCTGAAATTCTCCCCGATAAGTACGAAAGCGGAACGCCGAATCTTCCGGGAATAGCAGGGCTTAATGCAGGAATAAAGTTTGTCCTGAACAAAAAAACAGACAGAATATATAATTCCGAGTTAGGTCTTGCACGAATGCTCTACAAAAGGCTTGAAAAAGCGGAAAATGTAATATTATACACCAAAATGCCTGAGAAAAATCACAGCGTTCCTGTAATTTCCTTTAATATCAAAAATACCGAAAGCGAAACGGTTGCAAAAATTCTTAATGACAGCTACAACATTGCCGTAAGAGCAGGACTCCATTGTGCGCCCCTTGCACACAAAAGCTTCGGCACTCAGGATACAGGAACCGTAAGAGCTGTTGTATCGGCATTTACAACAAAAAATGATGTTGTATATTTTGCAAATGCCGTAAGTCGTATTTCTAAGAACAACAAACAGAAAAAAACAATTTAAAAAGGTTGCAATTAATAACAAAAGTATGTTAGAATAATAACAAGGAATTTAAAAATAAAGGAAGGGGAAAGCAGATTGGAAATATTTAACAGCATTCTTTCCATTATCAAGACTATACAGCTAAGAGATATTGTCGATATTCTTGCAATTGCACTGTTGATTTTCGGACTGTTCAAGCTTATTCAGGAAACAAGAGCAGTTCAGCTTCTCAAAGGTGTAATTATGCTCCTGATAGTTTATTTTCTTTCGTCTCTGTTTGGTCTTGTTATGCTTTCATCCCTGTTGCGAACATTTTTCGAGGCAGCAGTTGTTGTTATTGCTATCATCTTTCAGCCGGAAATTAGAAAGGCTCTTGAACAGATGGGACGCAACAACACCTATAAAAAATATATAAAAATATTTACTAAGCACCACAAAGGTGATGAATGGAAAAAGGCTGTAGAAAAGTCAATCGTAGATGCGGCTGACACAGCAGTCCTTTTCTCACGTTCAAAAACAGGTGCTTTGCTTGTGTTTGAACGAGAAACCATGCTTTCCGATATAGCCGCTACAGGCACAATTATTGATGCCGAAACATCAGTAGCTCTGTTCGGCAATATATTTTTTAACAAAGCACCATTGCATGACGGTGCAAGCATTATCCGTGACGGAAAACTTTTTGCAGCAGGATGTATTTTACCGCTCACATCAAATCGTAATGTAGATATCAATCTCGGTACACGACACAGAGCAGGACTCGGTATCAGTGAACAAAGCGACGCTGTTGTCCTTATAGTAAGTGAAGAAACAGGTGTAATTTCTCTTGCGGTAAACGGTATTTTGCTCCGTGAGTTTACAAGAGAAGAACTAATCAAAAAGCTTGAACAGTTTCTCATCTATGATCGTGGCTATGACGATGATGAACCGCCGAAAAAGTTTTTTCAGAAGAACCCGAAAAGTTCAAAAAGAGAGAAGGCTGAAAAATGAAAAAGAAAAAACTCTCTCTCAACAAACTGTTTCAGAATAATAAATTTCTGATTATACTCTCCATTGTAATTTCAACAATAACATGGGTTTATATGAGTATGGGTACAACAAATGATACAACCGTAACAATAAGCAATATTCCCATTCAGATTGAATTGCCTGACCAGCTTGATAACAACGGGTTGCAGGTATTCCGTGATGCGGAGCAGACTGCTACGGTAACCGTAACAGGCAGCAGAGCCGTTCTCGGTTCTATCGGAACGAAGGATATTACTGTCACGGGTGCTACAAACGGAATTGACTCGGCAGGAACTTATCAGCTTTCGCTTTCAGCCGTAAAAGCCAACCCGAGTGCCAACTTTCAGATTATCTCAACCGTTACGCCGTCAAATGTCAATGTAATTGTTGATTATCAGCGTGAAACAAGTTTCCCGATTCAGGAAAATGTTGTTTACAAGGTTGCCGACGGGTACTATGCGTCAACTTCTCTTGCATCAAAGAATATCACAATCTCAGGACCTCAGACAGAGATTGCCAAAATCGCAAAGGTTTCGGCATCAGCCGAACTTGACAGTATACTAAATGCGCCGACCTCAACGACCGCAAATATTGTGCTTTATGATAAAACAGGAAATAAAATCTCCACCGAACTTCTTACAATGGAGTTTACGGATGTTGAGGCTACAATTTCCGTTCTCCCCGAAAAGACGGTGAATGTAATTCCTGAGTTTATTAACAAACCCAAAGGTCTTGATTTAAACGATGATATGCTTACGGTTGAGCCTTCAAAGATTCTGCTTGCAGGTCCAAAAGAAGTGCTTGACAATACTGACAGCGTGAAGCTTGAGTCAATTGATTTTGCAACACTTTCAAACAAGCGTTATGAGTACGATACGCAGGGAATAAACATCCCGAGCGACTGCAAAAATATCAGTAACTCAACCTCCGCAAAGCTCGTACTTGACCTCAGCGGTCTGTCCAAGAAAACCTTTACCGTAGATTCATTCAAAGTAAGCGGTCTTTCTTCAAAATACAAAGCCGATGTAACACAAACAAGTATGAATGTTACCGTTATCGGCAGTGAAAAGGAACTTAAAAGCCTTAAAAGCTCAGATATTGAAGGTGTAATTGACACCTCGGATCAGAGCGGAACAGTAGGCTCGGTTCAGATGCCTGTTACTTTCAAACTCAGCGGTACTGACACCTGTTGGGTAAGTGGAAGCTACAAGGCAAATATCACAATCAGCGAAAAATAACCCATAAAAACCGCAGACATCAAAATGTCTGCGGTTTAGTTTATTTGTATTAAATTACATTCTGATTCGATTTGAACTGCCTCGCCTTACAAAAGCTTTGTTCATATCGTCAGTATTGTGATATCTCACGCTCTGTACAAGACCAAGACTAATGAGCGTACTCAAAGCCGAAGTACCTCCCGAACTGAACAAGGGAAGGGTTATTCCAACTACGGGAAGAAATCCAAGCACCATTCCTATATTTACAATTGTTTGCGACGCTATCATTGAAAACACACCATAGCAGATATACTTGCCTTCAAATTCACTTGAATTTTTTGCATTCAAAATCACTTTTAATATAATAAAAAACAAAATCAGCAAAAGCGCCATGCATCCGACAAATCCGAGTTCCTCTCCTGCAACGGTAAAGATAAAATCGTTTTCCTGTTCGGGGACGATTGAATGTTCAACACGCTGACCGTTATAAAGTCCGCTTCCGAAAGCTTCACCGCTTGCAATTGAAACCTTACCCTGATACTGTTGCCAACCGTAATTTGTCAGTGCATTCCCGTCAAGGTCAAACAAAGCAAGAACCCTGTTGCGATGTTCTTCATTCATAAACACATTCCATATAATCGGAATTGCACACACAAGCAATCCTCCGAAAATGACAAAATATCTCAGTTGAACACCTGCAGCAAATGTCATAACCAAAAACATAAGCGCAAATATAAGAACTGTACCGTCATCACCCTGAATATGAATAATTGCCATTGGTACCATTGCATGAAGCGCAAGGAAAAGTACCCCCGAAAACTTTTCAATCATTTTCTTTTCTCTCAGCCACGACAAATGCTTTGAAAAAGTTATGATAAAACAGATTTTTATAAACTCAGACGGCTGAATTGAAAATCCACCCGGAAGATTAATCCATGCCGTATCATCTGTTCCGCTAACCTGAACTCCGAACACAAACACAAGTCCGGCAAGAACAATTCCAACTATTGCGGCAATGTACCATTTTCGTATAAGAAATCTGTAATCGGCAATTGATATAAACACCGATGCCGCAAGACCGACAGACACAGCGATAATCTGAGTTCTTAGATAACTGTATTCGCCCGACCGTTGCATACTCGCAATCAAAAGAAAACTGTACGCAACAGCGGTCAAGGTCAACAGCCACAACACTGCGTCACACTGTCTGAAATATTCATAAATATTTGTAATAACTTTTTTCACCCAAAACAACCTTTGAAATTAATTTTACCCTATAATTATATTAAATTACGCTCTCAATATCAAGTATAATTTCAATACAGAATAATACAAGTTTCGCATTTTGTTATAATAATAAAAACATGAATTTGATTCGGAGGTATATTATGTTATCTGATATCGAAATTGCTCAGAGTGCAGAATTAAAGCCTATTGCAGAAATTGCAAATCAGCTTGGGATTTCTGCTGATGAGCTTGAGTTTTACGGAAAGTACAAAGCAAAGCTTTCTGATGAACTTGCAGACCGTGTAAAGGACAATCCTGACGGAAAGCTCATCCTCGTAACAGCAATCAACCCAACACCGGCAGGCGAGGGCAAAACCACCACTTCTGCAGGTCTTGGTCAGGCAATGGCTAAAATCGGTAAAAAGGCAATCATTGCACTCCGTGAACCGTCGCTCGGTCCTGTATTCGGAATTAAGGGCGGTGCCGCAGGCGGCGGTTATGCACAGGTTCTTCCGATGGAGGACATCAACCTTCATTTCACAGGCGATATGCACGCAATTACAGCAGCCAACAACCTTTGTTGCGCAATGCTTGACAACCACATTCAGCAGGGCAACACACTCGGCATTGATCCGAGAAGAATTCTCTTCAAGCGTTGTCTTGATATGAATGACCGTGCATTAAGAAATATCACAATCGGTCTTGGCGGTAAGGTAAACGGTGTTCCGAGGGAAGATCACTTCATCATTACAGTTGCATCGGAAGTTATGGCAATTCTCTGTCTTGCAAATGATATCTCCGACCTTAAAGAAAGACTCGGCAACATTCTTGTTGCATACACATACAGCGGTGAACCCGTTTATGCCAAAGATTTGAAAGCAGAGGGAGCAATGACTGCACTTCTCAAGGATGCAATCAAACCTAACCTTGTTCAGACGCTTGAGGGTACTCCTGCAATTATGCACGGCGGACCTTTTGCAAATATCGCTCACGGCTGTAACAGCATAAGAGCAACAAAGCTTGCATTAAAGCTTGCCGATTACTGCATTACAGAAGCTGGTTTCGGCTCGGATCTCGGTGCTGAGAAGTTTCTTGACATCAAGTGCAGATATGCCGGCATTGCTCCGTCGGCAATTGTAATCGTGGCAACATGCCGTGCATTAAAATACAACGGCGGCGTTCCAAAGTCAGAGGTTTCAAATGAAAACATTGAGGCTCTCAAAAAAGGCATTGTAAACCTCGGTGTTCACATTGACAATATGAGAAAGTACAATGTTCCCGTAGTTGTAGCAATTAATCAGTTCGGTACAGATACAGATGAAGAACTCAAATACATTGAAGAATATTGCATTTCAAAGGGTGCAGACTTTGCCCTTTCAAATGTATTCGGAAAAGGCGGAGAAGGCGGCGTAGAGCTTGCAAATAAGGTAGTAGAGGCTTGTGAAAAGCCGTCTGCATTTAAACCGCTCTATTCACTCGACCTCACACTCAAGGAAAAAGTTGAAAAGATTGCAAAGGAAATCTACGGTGCGTCAAAGGTAAACTACACAACAGCCGCAGAAAAAGCAATCAAGGAAGTTGCGGCACTCGGCGGAGACAAACTTCCCATATGTGTGGCAAAAACACAGTATTCGCTTTCAGATGATCCTACAAAGCTCGGTGCTCCAAAGGATTTTGAAATCACAGTAAGAGATGTTACAATTTCAAACGGTGCAGGTTTTGCAGTAATTTATACAGGCAATATTATGACAATGCCGGGACTCCCGAAAGTTCCTGCCGCAGAAAAAATTAATATTGATGAAAACGGCAAAATCAGCGGACTTTTCTGATATGGTTAAATTGATTTCTCACAGCGCCGATGAAACTGAGCAAATCGGCGAAAAAATTGCAAAAAAGCTCCACGGCACAGAGGTAATAGCCCTTTTCGGCGGACTCGGTATGGGCAAAACCGCCTTTACAAGAGGACTGGCAAGAGCCCTCGGTGTTGATGACGGTGTGTCAAGCCCTACTTTCGCCCTTGTAAACGAATACAGTGGAAAGTACAATATCTATCATTTTGATATGTACAGAGTTAATTCATGGGATGATTTGTACTCAACGGGATTTTTTGACTACATTGACAACGGCATTCTCGTAATTGAGTGGAGTGAAAATATAGAAGGCGCACTTCCCGAAAATGCAATCAGAATAACGATTGAAAAAGGGGAGAGCGATGACGAAAGAATCTTTGAAATTGAAGGTGTTGAAATTTGAAAATTCTGTCTGTTGACACATCTGCAACAGCCGCATCTGTTGCACTTTCAGAAGAGGGCAAGCTGATCGGTGAAACTTTCATAAACACAAGCCTTACCCACAGCCAGACGCTCATCCCTATGGTTGAACAACTTTTGAACAATACAAAAACGGAAATATCAGATATTAACGCAATTGCTGTCAACGCAGGTCCGGGTTCATTCACGGGAGTAAGAATCGGTGTTGCAGCAGTAAAAGGTCTTGCTTTTGCAAATAATATACCGTGTGTTTCGGTTTCAACACTTGAGAGTATGGCTTATAATTTCCTTTCAACCGACTGTATTGTATGTGCCGTAATGGACGCACGCTGTTCACAGGTATACAATGCACTGTTTGAAATTAAAAACGGAGTTGTTACCCGACTTTGTGATGACAGAGCATTATCGCTTGATGACTTAAAAAACGAACTGCTGTCTGTTGACGGAAGAATCATCATAGCAGGTGACGGTACCGATATTACCTGTAAATACATCGGTAATGAAATTAAAAATGCAGAGTCTGCTCCCGTAAATCTTAAATATCAGAGAGCGTCTTCAACTGCACTTGTTGCATTTGAAATGATTAATAACGGACAAACCGTTTCGGCACAAGAGCTTATGCCGGTATATCTCCGCTTGCCTCAGGCACAGCGTGAGCTTAATAAAAAACTTGGAGGTATAACAAAATGATAGCACTCGGATGCGACCACGGCGGATATAACCTTATCTGCGCAATCAAAAAATATCTGGATGAAAAAGGACTTGAATACAAAGAGTACGGCACTTTCAGCGAAGAAAGCGTTGATTATCCGGTTTATGCCTACAAGGTAGCAACTGCAATTACTTCCGGCGAATGCTCAACAGGCATTCTCTGTTGCGGTACAGGCATCGGTATCTCAATTGCCGCAAACAAGGTAAAGGGAATCAGAGCCGCAGTTGTTTCAAACGAATTTTGTGCTGAAATGACTCGCAGACACAATAACGCAAATATTCTTTGTATGGGCGGAAGAGTTACAAGCGAAGAAGATGCTGTTAAATTTGCTGATATCTTCCTTAACACACCTTATGAAGGCGGCAGACACGAAAACCGTGTGTCAATGATTACAGACATTGAAAACGGTACTTTTAAAGCATAAACAAATTAAAAATAAGATTAAAACGCTCTTTTTATTAAGAGCGTTTTTCTTTTTGAAACTTAGATTTCTTATTTGTAATATTTTGTAATTTTTATTTCTGATATAGAAACATTTTATAAATATTAATTCTATTCAGGAAATTAAGGAAAATTATTCTTTCTCAGTCGGAATTATGCGTTGTGCTAATTGTATAAT
>ULZG01067272.1_pt1 | contig 31018 bp, 37 predicted proteins | sample 1962881 | NCBI WGS metagenome assembly ULZG01 (sample SAMEA4835883, study PRJEB28245) | human gut metagenome | biome: gut microbiome; material: fecal sample | place: Denmark | collected 2008 | reverse complement strand
ATCTCATTCTCAATCACTTATAAAAAATACGTACTTTCTGTGTTATAAAAGTCCTCTTTCTTTCAATTTGAATTTTCGTTCCTTGGTGACCCGCATGGGGTCACAAAGTGATTCCGTTGGAATCCAAGTGATCCGCTTGGAATCCAAATTCTAACGCCGTTGTAATCCTATGTAAGTCACATCATTACAGGGCTTTAGAAGGAAATTTTTATCTTCTACAAAACAAACGTCAAAGTAGTTTTTTTCAAAGTGTCACACAAGTGTCACACATTTTACTTACATACGTGCCTACATACATACTGAAAGCAGACAGACGTTTAGATTTTGAACTATTATTTTAAAGAACTCTTTTTATTGCTTTACTATCGACAAGTATCATTATGTCGCATAGAAAGTGTTAAATAGTAGGTATGTAGGTACAAATAGTTTACATTTTGCGAATTTATCTTTCTTTTTCCTTATAATTTTGCCTAAGAAAGTTCGACAAGTGTTAAGGCAGACTGCAAAATTCGGGTGGTGTTCTATTCGTAGAATATCCTCTATATAACAATGCAAAGATACGAAAAAAGTGCGATATTACCAATGGTTTTCACGCTTTTAACCTTTACTTTGATATAGGTCTAACCCGACATGGAATACACTACATACGGACTTATTCAAAAACAACAAATAAGTTATCTATGAAAATTGAAAGAGTAACAAATATCACTGAATGGATAAATGCCATCAACCCCGGAGAGGTGAAGTCTGCCTACCTCCCTTGCGACAAGGTGCAGTCGTTGAACTGCCTTGCTTCACGTCACAATCAAGGCAGAGGCAAGCAGAGAGGTAAGTTCGTACACTATCATTATTGTTCCGACTTAGAGGTTGCGACAATAATTTGTGAAACAAGAGAAGATTATCTAACAAATAAAGAAAATGGAGAAGAGAACAGTTGGAAGACCCAAATCCCCAAGGATTTCAGATGATGACATGAAGAAGATTGTCATTGACCAGGAAGAGACCGTCATGAGTGTCGCTGCACTGGCTAAAGAGCTCGGCATATCGACACAAGCAGTAAGAAAACGGATTGAGCGTAAACTAATCCCTGCTCATAAAAAGGGACGTTTATGGTACATTCTAAAAAGCGAATACATAAACGCTATAAGAGCATTGTAGAATAATCCTCAATATAACTGTTAAGTCCCTATATCCAGTGTCGGGAGATAGTGGATATAGGGCATTTTCCACTCAACACCACATTATGATACGACAAGAAACCATCGACACCATCTTAGAGCGCACAGATATCGTGGCGCTCATCGGCGAACACGTCCACCTACGGAAGTGTGGCTCTCGCTATGTCGGCTGCTGTCCGTTCCACAACGAGAAGACGCCTTCTTTCTATGTTTCTCCGCAGACCGGCAGATTCAAGTGCTTCGGCTGTGGCGAAGGTGGCGATGCCATCCATTTTATAGAAAAGGTGGAGAACAAGACGTTCATTGAAGCCGTCAAGACGTTGGCACAAAGGGCTAACGTGGAGATTGAGCAGGAGCAGGAATCAGCGGAGGCAAAGCAGAAGCGACTGCATAAGGAAGCGTTGTGGATTGCCAACAAGCAGGTCGCCGACTTTTACAGCAAGCAGTTCCTTCAGTCGAAGGAGGCACAGGCGTATGCTTACAGACGTTGGGGAAAGGACTACTGCACTCTCAAAGAGATTGGATATGCACCAGCTGACGGACACGCTCTGCAGCAGCTTCCTGTAAAGGCGGACTTCCTGAAGGAGTTGGGACTTCTCAATCGTGGTGGCTATGATTTCTATCAGAATCGTATCGTCATACAGATACATGACCGCTTCGGGCATGTAATTGGCTTCACCGCTCGCTGCATGGATGAGCAGCAGCCCAAATACCTCAATAGTTCTGACTCGCTCATATTCCACAAGTCTACGGTACTCTTCGGCATCGAGGATGCTTGGAAGACGGCAGCTAAGCAGGATAAGATGTTTCTCGTTGAGGGGGCACCGGATTGTATGCGTCTTCAGTCTATCGGCATATACAACACGGTGGCTGCGCTCGGTTCGGCGTGGAACGAAACGCATTTCTCTACTATCAAGCGCATAGCAAGCAAGGTGTGTTTCCTTCCGGATGCTGACCCACCCAAGAACGGAGAACCCTATGGCCATGGCATACAAGTCGTCATGGAGGCAGGAACACTGGCTATGGAAAATGGTCTATCTGTCAGCATCAAGGAAATCCCGGACACGGACGACAACAAGAAGCAGGATCCGGACACGTTCTTCAAAAACACCAATATCTTCAACGCCACGGAGGAGACGGACTTCATTCTTTGGATGGCGGACAAACTGTTTCCGCAGACGAACACCACGGAGGAGCAGCGCCTGACTATCAAGAAGATTGCTTATCTTCTGTCGCTGATTGATGATGAGACGGGCGTGTTCATGTATATCGGCAAGCTCACGAAGTATTACCAGGGCAGACGGTTATGGCTCCAGGCGGTGGATAAGGAGCGGAAACTGCGTGAGGAGCAGGACAAGAAACATAAGGAGCAGGATGAGGACGACCTAAACCACAAATACGGCTTTTATATCGACCATGGCTGCTACATGTCCATAACGGAGAAAGGCAGTGTCTACGAGTGGTCGAACTTCACGATGGTTCCGCTGTTCCACATAAAAGATACAACAAATCCTAAACGTCTATATAAAATAAAGAATGCGATGAAACATGAGGAAATTTTGGAACTGAAGCAGGAGGATCTTATCGCTCTCGCTAAGTTCAAGCAGAAAATCGAGGGCTTGGGCAACTTCATTTGGAAGGGTACTGAGAAGGAACTAACGAAACTCAAATCATATCTATACGAGAAGACCGAGACGGCAACGGAAATTACTCAAATGGGATGGCAACGAGCTGGCTTCTACGCTTTTGGCAACGGTGTTTTCCCCGACTGCCACTTCATACCGGCTGATGAATTTGGCATAGTCAGGCTGAAGGATAAGGGCAACTTCTATCTGCCATCCAGTTCGACCATCTATAAGAACGACCCGAAGCTCTTTACCTTTGAGAAGCAGTTTGTGCATCTCAATCTTTCTTCGGTCACGCTTACACAATTCACAGAGCAGCTGTTCAAGGTGTATGGGGACAACGGACGTGTGGGCTTCTGTTTCTATCTCGCCACGCTCTTCCGCGACGTGGTGACTTCTACTTCTGCCAACCACTGGTTCCCTATTCTCAATCTGTTCGGTCCGAAAGGTAGTGGCAAGTCGGAGCTTGGCCACACGCTACTTTCGCTGTTCACAATCAGCTACACGGCACCGAATATCCAAAACTCTACGCCATCGGCTCTGAACGACACGGTGGCGCAGTCGGCTAACGCACTGGCGCATATTGACGAGTACAAGAACGATATCGACCCGAAGATGATTGAGTTCCTGAAGGGTCTGTGGGACGGCACCGGTCGCACTCGCATGAATATGGATCTTGACAAGAAGAAGGAGACGACGGCCGTTGACTCCGGCATCATCCTTTCTGGTCAGGAGATGCCGACATCGGACATCGCTCTCTTTACCCGACTCGTCTTCCTGCAGTTTCCTCGGAGTGAATTCTCGGACAAGGAAAAGCAGAATTATAAGGTGCTGCTTGAAATGCGCTCACTGGGACTGACGCACCTGACGCTCGAAATCCTCAAACAGCGCAAACACTTTGAACAGACGTGGTCGACGGCGTTCCATGATACGCAGAATATCGTCGGCAACGCTCTCGGCAGCGAAAAGGGCGAGGACCGTATCATGAACAACTGGTGTGTGCCGTTGGCTGCGCTTCGGGTGCTACAAAAGATCATCCCTACGCTGACTTTCGATGAGATGCTGCAAGTCACCATCGAGGGGATAAAGAAGCAGAATGGTGAGTGCAAGACTAACGGCGAGTTGGGCAACTTCTGGAACGTGGTTCAGTATCTTGCAAGCGACGGTGAGCTAATTGATGGTGGCGACTTCTTTATCCGCTATTGCAGCAAGTTCAAGACGGATATCATCAATGCCACTTGGCAGACAGAACGACCGGTGCTCTTCCTGCAGAAGACTCGTATCTTCAACCTCTACCGCAAGGAGGGACGACAGGCTAACGAGAAGGTGCTGCCTACGGATGCGCTGAAATATTATCTTCAGAACAGCCGTGCTTACCTTGGCGAAAAGGTAGCGCGATTTGACGTGTACAAGAAGGGCATCATCCAGTACGACCATACCAGAGCTGCTATGGGTAGCACGCCTCCAAAACTTACTATGACACAACGTGCCTACTGCTTTGACTATGACTTGCTTTGCGAGACGTTTGGCATCAGTCTGTGGACTGTGCCTGACCAATCCGACAACGACGAGCCTTTCTAAAGGCTTTTTACTCTTATAAGCGGTAGCTTACTACGAATATATTTCTTTTCAATAGGTATCATAATCAGGTGGTCTGCCGGGGCGATTGCATCGTCTCGGCGGTTTTTATTTTGCGGAAGACATAGCCATCCTCTGCGATGTACTCCGTTTTTTTCAGAGGTTTTGCACACGATTTGTAATCTACCTACATACATATTGGTAGCCTTTCATACGCTCCAAAAAGCATAAAGTGGTAGTCATTTACTATATATGGTGAAATCCTCATTGTTTTTGCCCTCATTCATTTTTCAGAAGAGAAATGCTGTAATTGTTGTAACTTAATGTAACTTTCTGTATGTCATTTATTTAGGTGGTCTATTATCTTGTAATTTCTTATAACTTCTTGTAACATTTCATTATGCTTTCTAAATACCAAGAGGGAAATAGGTAATGAAAATCCTTATTTTTTGTTGTAGTCCGGCTTCTCCTCATCTGCTACTTCTTGCTTTTTCAATGCGGTATCGTAAGTGTCACCGTGCTTCAAGAGAACGTGCCTGGCACTTATGAGCCTTTCACTCATTGCTCTTCTTTGATGTATGTGCCACATGGTAGGCTTTGCCCTACGATAATCTAATGAAAGAGGTATTGCTGACTCTTTTTTATTACTCCGCTCTTGTGGACATAGGTGATGGATTTCTACTGCATAACATTCAAATTGTCAGACATGCAGCCCTGGTTTCGTCATGGGATTTTTCCGCGTGCAAAGTTAGCGCAAGCGACATTCTGCAAGGGCACGGCGCTGCCTTAGCTCGAATATTTTTTCAAGATTTTGGGGTGCGGTGGCTCCTGGTCCAAATTCTCGTTCCGCCAAAGGTGAAAAAATATTCGGCTATCTCTTGCCTTAAATGTCTTCTTCTTGCGCTGGGTAAGGCAGCGTAAAAAGTCCTCATTTCGAGGGCTGCATCTAAAAGTCTAACAATTTAAATTTCTAAGTTATGCAAGAAATGGTTTTAACATCACCTAAGTCGGCTCACAAGAGCATGAAGGAGCAGTTTGAGAGTGTCAGCAGCTATATCGTTGATTATCTCTGGGATCAGCCTGCCATCTACTGTGGCACATACAAGAAGTACAATGAAGGCTCACTCTTCGGTGCCTGGCTCGATCTCCGCACGTTTGACTCTTACGAGGAGTTCATCGATGTATGCAAGCAGCTTCACGCTGATGAGGAGGATCCGGAGCTTATGTTTCAGGATTATCAGTGCTTCCCTGAGGAGTGGTATTCAGAAAGCTGTATGGATGAAGAAGTTTTCGACAAGATAATAGCTTTCATCCAAATGGATGATGACAAACAGAAAGCGTTTAAGGCTTATGTTTCCGCCACTGGCGATGACAGCATTTCGGATTTTGAAGATAATTATGAGGGCGAATATGATTCGGAAGAGGATTTCGCCACACACATCGTCAATGAGAGCTATGATTTGGAGCGCATGATGGGCAATCTCTCATGTTATTTCGATTACAAGGCGTTTGCAAGGGATTTGTTCATCTCGGACTACATCTTCGAGGATGGCTACGTCTTCCGCAGATAGAGGTGGAAGCCGGACGAGGCAATCGCCTCGCTCCGGCTGCCCACCTTTTTATAGCGTAACCGAAATTTATTCGAAGTAAGGAGTGTTTTATTTCAATGCTTCATCAAGTTTCTTGATTAATATCGCAGGGTCTTTACGAATCTCTTTCATACTTAGACCTTTGAGTATTTCCTTTATCTGAGGATAACCTTTAAAATACATTTTTAGCACAGTCTTTTGACCAATTCCTGCAATGCTATTATCCTTCAAATAATAGGTTCTTGCAAAGTCCTCATTCTTGGCTTTGTAATAAAACATGATAGCCATTCTGTAAATACTTCCCGATTTCACATGGGTAGCTGTGCTTATATAGTGAATATAGGCAGAAATGTTTTTCCCCTCATAAACTGGCTGAAGGAATACCGGATTTTTGTAGAGTTTCGGATTCTCTTTATAAGACATGCTCAATCCCATTTGGGCAACCATCGGAATCCAGTTTTCCCATTCTCCAGCCTTCTTGTTATAGTATTTTATCTCTTTTACATCAGTAGATGCGAAGTCTACCTTCTCACCATCAGTTTTTTTGATTCTGAACTCATGGTAATTGTCTACATTAAAGGAAAACTTCGCAATGTCACCTTTCACAATGGTGCCGTTGTTTAAGGTTACTTCTGCATTTTGAGCTTGTGTCACTCCACATAATACAAGGGCAAGTAACATCAAAATCCATTTTTTCATACTCGTACATTTTTAAGTTCAACTTTATTTTGCAAATATACATCTTTTTCATTACCCCCCCCAAGCTAAAATCAACTTTTTTATCTACATACCTACCAAATAACAAATCTTAAACGTTTCCATCATTGCATACAACCTACACAAAACTATAGTATCTTTGTGCTCGTAATCATTTTACATGTTTTATGAGCGACTATCACATCTATATCAAAATGCCTTCCTATCTGCGTCAGTGGTTCGTACATCGGCACAGTGGCACGGAACCAGTGCGTCTAAGAAACGGCAGCATCGAGTCTAAACTTATCAAGCTCGCTGTTGTCAAACCGCCTGTTTCTGCTATCCCTACAAGGCAGCGTGAGGATGAAGTCGCCATTTGTATTCCGTATTCTAAAACTCGCGACCCTCGTATTTACAACCATATCACGGACACTGGTAAACGTGCGTTGCTGGAGAACGTGAAGAACTCCTTTGATGTAGACTGCTGGACGTTCCTGCACGACTTCGGCAAGATTGGCAAACAGCAGAAAGACCTCATTTATCTCTACATGGAGCAACGGGGCATCAAGGAGGACGGCACTTGCTGGGACTCCATCGCGAAAATATACCAACGCTTGCGTAAGAATTATCTTACTAACCAATGCAAGCGAAAAAACAGCACGATAAAAAACGGTAGCAATAACAAGGTTGAAACTGAAGAAACTGTAGAATAATATGCAACGTCTTCCCGGAATCATCAATATATATTACGTGCTTGCCTCGTCGCTCATGGCAAGCATCACCCAGAAAGCGTTGGCGGATGCTCCTGTCGGAGTGTTCGCTGACACTTTCCTTGTGCCACATATCGGGGACGCAATTTGTGAAATGGAGACGCAGTTTGACAATAACGATACTTTGGAAAAGGTGAAACTCTCTTTCTCCACTACTTCGCAGCTGCCAGCTCATGAGCATCTTGCTTTCGTCATCCAGACGGTGGATGGAAAGCAGTATCTCATCGGCACGGCTGACAAACCTTTTCCTGTCATCAAGGTAGCGGACTCCACAGGCAAGGTGGATGGTGATTCGGCTGCTACGAAATACACCATATCTTATACAAATAAAGTGGCACTTGTGCCATGCACGGCGTGATGAGCGCTTTTTTTCATGCCTTTTTGTAACATTTTGTATGCAGTTGAAACATTGCGCCAAAACTTAAAATGTTGATAATCAGCATTTTCGTTTCTTGTTTACAATGTTACAAAAGATACAGCCAAAATCGGTTGAGTTTTTGAAAAGGCTATTTTTCCTTCGTCCTGTTTTTGCGCCCCACCTTCTTCCAATAGATAATTCGCAGTTTGCGATAACTTCTGCGTGATTGCCCAAATAGTGCAAATAAAAATACTATTGCAAATAATGCAAAACGATAAAATCTGCGAATACAAAAATATCCGCCTATCAGAATTATCAATATGATTACAATGTCTCTCACCATAAGTTTTTCGTTTTACATCGCAAAAATACAATTTTTCTGTCTTTCTCCAACATTATTATATAATATATCTTTGCCCTCAAACAATTTTTGACAATCATGGCAAAGACAAAATACAATCTCCATCTTAAAGGCTACGTCGGTGGGTGGGACTTCGATTCTGACTACGTCGATTTCGTTCTTAACAAGAACACCGACAAGGAGGTTGCTGTTCTCATCGACTCTCTCGGCGGACAGCTCAACACCGCTCTCTCTATATCATCTGCATTCAGGCGACACGGCAATGTTCACGTCCACTTTGTGGGCATGAACGCCAGTGCCGCTACCATTGCGTCAATGGGTGCAAAGCGTATCACCATGGATCACTCGGCTATGTATCTCGTGCATCAGTGCTCACAGTCGTTCTTCGAGTGGGGCAGCTTGAACGCTACGGATATGCAGAATCTCATCGACAATCTGGAGAAGCAGAAGTCTGACCTTAACAAACTGGATGCCAACGTCGCAGAGATGTATGCCGGACGATGCAAGAAGAAATCTGCCGACTTGCTTGAACTCATGAAAATGGGTGGATGGCTGACGGCACAGGAGGCACTGGCTTGGGGCTTCGTTGATGAACTCACGGAGTTTGATGATGAGTCGGCTCCAGTTCTTACGGAGGCTATTGCTGCGGACTTTACCGCTCACGGCATACCGCTTCCTAAGATGCTGACCGACACGAAGTCGGAAGACATCACGGCGTTCAGACGATTCCTACAGGCTTGTGCCTCTGTTTTCCACTCGCAAGAGAAACCAAATAAAATTGTTCCAACCATATCTTCTGAAGAAAAAATGAAAAAGACCTATTCTAACATTTGCAAGACTCTCGCTTGCGACTCGCTTGAAGCTAACGACGACAAGGTTACGCTTACCACGGCACAGCTCGACTCTATCGAGGCGGACATCACAGCTAAGTACAAGGAAATCACCAATCTCTCGGCTGACGTTGACCGTCTGACTAAGGCTAACAGCGATTTGGAGGAGAAACTGAAAAAGCTCCCTGCTGACACTACAAACACGGTTGTTGATGACAAGAAGGACGGTGGCACCAACACCGAAAAATCTGACATTGAGAAGTTCTACGACACCACCAACTCGGCTCAGGCTCTCTTTGACTCCTTGCCATAAGCCTCGCCTCCATACCTCACTAATCATAATTCAAAATTGAATAACTCCAAATCGGCACCGCCGACAACTCAAAAATCAAAATTCAAAACTCAAAACTCCCAATCATGGCAGGAATACTACAATTTACCCTACAAGAATACAAGGATGCTGCTCGAAAGTGGCGTTCTGACTTCCTTCGTCTGCCGATTATCGGCTGCGACGAGACTCTTAAGTTTATGACCGGTCGCCCTGGCATCCGCTACAAGGAGAGTGTGGGCACGCTCAACGCTTCGGCACAGTTCGCTCCTTACTCGCCAACTCGCTCGGAGGACGTGAACTTGCAGCTGGACTTCCGAACGCTTGAAACTTTCTTCGGTTCGGTGGTCGCTAAGTTCGAGCCTAACTCGGCTATCTCTACGCTCCTCGGCACGGGTGCCACTAAGGGCGACGGACAGATGTCTGTTCCTACGGCTCGTGAGGTGCTTGGACTTATCGCCAAGTCGCTCTCCGAAAAGCTCAATGATGCTATTTGGAGCGGTGTGCGCAACGCAAGCGGTACTACCACCCAGGATCTCTTCGATGGCTTCGACACCATCACAAAGAAGGAGGTTACTTCCGGTGCTCTCGCTAAGGAGAATGGCAATTACCTCAAACTGACGGATGCCATCACCTCTGCCAACGCTGTTGACGTGGCTAAGGAGATTCTGTTCTCGCTCGACCCTCGTCTTCGTTCGCAGACTCTCTTCATGTACTGCTCGCAGGACTTCGTGGATAAGTATAACGAGGGGTATCTGCTCACACACAGCGGTATTCCGTATAACACGCAGTACAATCAGCCTACTGTCGAGGGTTCTAACGGCAAACCCATCTTCTGTCCGCTTGCTAACAAGACGGACTCGAAGTATATCCATATCTCGCCAAAAATCAATATGCTTTATGGATATGACCAGATGGGCGACGTGGAATCGGTTGACGTTGAGCGTTTCGATGCGTTCCTGCTCTCGTACATCGCCACCATGTTCTTCGGTGTACAGTTCGAGTCTATCGACAAGCGACGCCTGAAGGTCGTTGAACTGGCTGGCTTATAGTCTAACTCTTAACAATAGTAATTATGGCAGCATCTAATACAGACGTACAAAAATCTCTTGCATGGGCGATGGGCACACCGGAACTTCCTGGTGTGCGTCGCCGTGTGTATTATACATCCAAGAATGATATTCTTGTTTGGCCTAAACTTCCTCATAACGAGGTCGGACGTGTCACATTTTCTGTCTATGACGGTTCCTTCACGTTGAAGGAAAACGCTGTATGGAAATACATCGACATCCTTCCTGAGAAGTCGCAGCTCACAAGTGAGGCACAGGGTGAACTGCCGTCACAGACGCAGCTCAACAAACTCGTGGCGGTTCATCCGTCGGTAAGCGAAGCGGCATCGGCTGCAGCTGCTTACCTCAATAACAACGACAACGTCTTCATCGTCGAGGACATGAAGGGCAAGCACCGTGTCGTGGGTTGTGACAAGTGGACTACCAAGACCACAGTCACGCAGGATCTCGGTCAGGGTGCCACTGGCACCACTGGCACCACTATCAACGTGGAGGCATCGGACGAGTGTCCGGCTCCGTTCTATACTGGCACCATCACCACTGAGGACGGCGACATTGATTGCGCAGCGTAACGGCGAGTAAAGTTATAATCATAGTTGACCATGGGCAAGCGGACTCCGATAGACATGCAGGAATTCTTGAATGACATTTCCGTGCCGGACTTATCGGGTCCGCTTGAGCTGTCTTCAAAGGAGGCTTCGCATGAACAGAAGGATATCTTCGCCATAGAGAAACGCAAGGCGTGGGATAAGTCGGTCGAAGCGCGGTGCGACTTCACCCGACGCGTCCGGCTTACTCGACGGGCGGACACGTTCTTCATCTCTCTATGGCAGAAGTCGCTGTATGGCAGAACGCTGACGGATATCAAGGGCGACGACAGTATGGTGGCGTTCTTCGCTGATAGCATCTCGCCACTGATACATGACATCCTCGGTGAGGAGCTAAACACGGGGGCATGGTGTATCGTCACCACTCCCAAACGTCGCCATCTCGTCAAGAACTTCGCCACTCGCATCAGCGAAATGATTGCTTCCCAACTGAACATCCCGTTCTACGAGGATGTTGCTTTCTGCCATTCCAAACAGCGTATAGGGGCGGTGTTCACCATGAACAATCTCCCCAAAGAGCCTAACTGCATCGTCTTCGATGACTTTGTTACTACTGGCTCTACGCTGAAGGCTATGCGCAATGTGCTTACCGAACATCACAAGAATTGTGTGTTCTTCACTGGTATTAATAACAAATTGTGAGCAAATGAGAGCAGAGTCAAGCTTGCTTGAACTATGCCGAGTGCTGCTACAATTCAACGAAGTTAAGTTATAACAACAAAGTTAAACTATAAAATATGAACAATCTGACTGACAAACTCCAGCAATGGCTCGACACTCCATCTGCTGAGCGTGACTGGAACGAGGGTGCAATCCTTCTTCTCCAACTCACCAATAACACCATAATGTATCGTAATCTCTGCATCAATCCCAAAGGCAAGGCTGAGTTCATCGAAGGCAAGCTACGTGCCTTCCTCAAAGCTCGCCGTGAGGTCGAAGCCCACGACGAGGTGAACATCATGCAGGAGCAAGTGGATGCTATCGTGGCAAGTCGAACAGAGTTCTCGAATAAGGACACGAACCCAGCTACTGACTTTAAGGCTGGCAAGCGTGCGGATCACGCCTCGCTACCTGAGGATATCCAGGCTCTCTATGTCGAGAACCTTGATATCACTCATCGTATGCGTGAACTCCATTTGCGCCTACGCTTGTTGTCGGACTCTACTAAGCAGGTGCCGGCTTCAGAACGCAAGCCGTTGCTCGACGAGTTTATAAACCTCGATAAAAAGTTGCACGCAAATTGGGACACTTATGACCATTATGTAACAAAGGCAGAAAGTGCAGCAAATACCGAAACCAAAGAAAGCGAAGAGGAGCAGACTAAGGAAACTGAAATTGGTCAGTCACCAACTGACCAATTAGCAGAAAAGCCTGAGGATGCCACTCCTTCCAAGCCGAAGTCCAAGTCTAAATCCAAGAAGTAGTGAAGCGCAACATTAACATAGATGACATCCTAAAGCCACTCTCGGAATGTCCACACCAGGCGTATCTCTCCAATGCTCTTCAGGTGGCGGACGTCTTAGAGTGGATTTTGGAACAGGTCGGCAAAGCGGAAATATGGCAGACTTCGTTCTCCATCTCCGAGGAGTTCCTGCGTAGGCTCTTCTTCATCGAGAAGTCGGGCAACATATCTGCCTTTAATCTTGTTCTCGACCATAAGGCTACGAACAAAACGCTAAAGCTTTGGGCATTCATCACACAGACGATGAAGCGCACCTATCTTGCCGACAACCATTCTAAAATTCTTCTCGTGCAAGCGGAGTCTGGTGAACAGATTAGTGTCGTCACCTCGCAGAATCTTACACGAGGCAACCGCCATGAGTCCACGTTCATCTCAACTTCGCCCGACATCTTCAACACTCTTCATACGTCCGTCATGGATCTTATAAAGAACCATTCCGTTCCGCTAACCGACCTTTTCCAACAGCGCATCAACGCTGCCGGTGCTAACAATTAAAATAATATGGTATACTCAGAAGAAGTTCTCACGCAGATTGAACAATATGCTTCAATCTACCTCAAAATCAGCGACATGGCTGTAATTCTCGGTGTTCCACCAGAAGATTTACGCCGTGACATTGCTGACCGTACAACAGCCGTTTCGCAGCGTTACCACCGTGGCAAGGCTGCTTCACGTGTCAAGCTATTGCATCAGGAGATGCAGCTCGCCTACGTCGGCTCTCCACTCGCTCTTGAAAACACCCGTAACAACCTCCTCGATATGGAGGATGATGAATAATTCAAAATTCTCTTCATGTCACAATTTAGCATTATCGACATCGCCAAACAGGATCTTTATACCTCCCAATCGGAATTGGAAGGTAAATATCCTGTTCCCCAAATCGAACATCTACTTCGATTAAGGGATATGGTCACATGGTCTATCGCCAACCCTGACATGAAGGATCGTCAGTTTGTCGATGAGCTGCGCAGCCGTTACGGACTGTCGCAAGTCACGGCGTATGCGGACTTGAAAATCGTCAAGGCGCTGCTCCCGAATCTCTCGGAGTGTACGCGCGACTTCCACCGCTGGCGGTATAACGAGATGATCATGGAGACGTACCAGATGGCGAAGAAGCGTAAGGACACGAAGACGATGGAGAAAGCTGCTACTTCTTATGCGAAGTTCAACCGCATCGACATCGAGGACGAGCAATCTGTGCCATATCACATGATTGTCGTCCAACCGTTTTTCCCGACTACTGACCCGCGTGTTGTGGGCATCACGCCAGTTCCGAACATCGACGACCGCATCCGAAAACTCACGCAGGAGCTTACCACTTCGCATCCGGACACGGAGAATATCGAATACGAACAAGCGGATCTTGTTCTTGATGACATCTTTAAGCCTGAAGACAATGACGAACAAAGTTGACACTTCCCTTTGGGACATAGAGGCGAAGCAACACTCTAAGCGTGTGTACTTCAACAAACCTCAGCTCCTGACGCAATACATCGGCGCGAAGACTACGGTCATCGTGGCTGGACGACGCACGGGCAAGACGGACTCCATCGCCTCGCCGTTCGTGCTGCGTAACATGCAGCGTATGCCTGGCTCCACTGGTGGTATCGTCGTGCCGACGTTCAAGCTTGGCTTGACCAACACGCTCCCAGGTCTGCTTGCAGCATGGAAGCGTTGGGGCTATATCAATGGCGTTCACTATGTGGTAGGCAGAAAACCGCCGAAGTCATTCGCGAAGCCAATCACCGAACCGGCTGACTATGAGCATGTAATCACGTTCTATAATGGCTCGGTGGCTATCATCATCAGTCAGGACCGCCCGGGCTCTTCCAACTCGCTCACGCTTTCATGGCTGCTCATTGACGAGGCGAAGTTCATTGATTACAACAAACTGAAGGACGAGACTCTGCCTGCAAATGGTGGCATACGCTCGTACTTCGGGCACCACAGCTTTAACCATAGCATGATGGTGCTCTCGGATATGCCTCAGACAACAAAGGGCTCTTGGTTCCTGCACTATGAGGATAAGATGGACACGGAACTGATTGACACAATCAAGGGCACAATCTACAAGATTTGGCAGACGAAGGAGCGCATTGCCCAACTCAAAGAGCAGCGCAAGCCCATTCCTTCTTATCTGCCCAATTACCTCAAATGGCTCGACCAGTCGCTTAACAAGATGCGCTCGGTGGCGGTCTATTATAAGGAATACTCCACCCTCGAAAACCTACAGCTTCTCGGTGAAGAGTATATCCGGCAGATGAAGCGCGACCTCACGCCGAAGACTTTCCAGACGTCAATCCTCTGTCAGAAGATCGGCATCTCGCACGATGGTTTCTACTCGTCCATGCAGGAGTACCACAAGTATGGTGCTTCGGATTTTGACTACCTCGACTCACTCGGCTACGACCGCATCATCAAGGAGGCGCAGCAGGATCTCTACACCATCCACGCAACTAACCAGTTCTCTACGCTCAACAGCTCGCTCGACTGTCGCACGGACTCGGACATCGACCCTATGCAGCCTCTCTGCATTGGCATGGACTACAACGCCAATATCAACTGGATTGTGTGCGGTCAGCCACGTGCCAACCGTCTGAACATCCTCAAATCGTTCTATGTGAAGTTTGAGCGCAAAATCCCTGCGCTCGTTGCCGACTTCTGCACCTACTATGCTCCACACCCTAACAAGACGGTCATCTACTACTATGATGCCACCGCCCTCGGCTCTAACTATGCCGTGAACGACCAGGACTTCCACTGGGTGGTAGTCCATGAGTTTGAACGCCACGGATGGCAGGTCATTGACGTGTACCTCGGCAACCCGATGCGACACGATGAGAAATATCTTCTCATCAATCAGGGTTTTGCCGGGAAGCAACGACTGATGCCGTACTTCAACCGCCAAAACAACGATGACCTTATCCTCGCCGTCCAGTCCGCAGGAGTGGAGCGAGGTCGCAACGGCTTCCGCAAGAACAAAAGTATGGAGAAGCAGCCGGAGTCCGAAGAAGACCTTCTCGAACACCGTACCGACGGCACCGATGCCTTCGACACCCTCTATATCGGCTGCGAAAAATTCCCACAGCACGATTTATACCCAATTTGTGTGGGTGGGGTGAGATAATGCAATAAAACGGCGAGATTGCCGTTTTTATGATGTAACTTTGTGAAATCAAATGACAAAAGAGCCCATGAAATATATCCTGACATTCTTGATTTGTATTATCTTTTCCTGTCAAATAGGGAAAAGCAAAACTGGTATGCAACAAAGTAAAGATATTGAATCCACTATAAAAATATGCATCAAAGAGAAAATATGTTTTTCTATACAACTGCTCAATTTCTTTTCGGAAGAAGGGAACTACAAATTACTATGCGTTAAAAGGAATGGAAGGCATCTTGCAAACGTAAAATTACCTTCATCTGAAGACGTGAAGAATCTTAAAACCCATATACGAAAATACAGAAATGACTGTATTCTTGAATGTCTTTATGGGGGTGGTGATAATTTGTACAGTCGTCATTTTTATTTCAGATGCAAAAAAGATAATTTGTATTTATATAAAGTGGTATCAAAGCATATTGTCCCCAATGTAGACAAAAAAGAGATTAATGAAAAGTGTATTCAACCACTGATTAACATCAGAAATTTTAAGGTTCTGCATTATTTGGATAATACTCCATAATACACACCAACAAATTTGTACCCAATTTGCGTGGGTGGGGTGAGATAATGCAATAAAACGGAGAAAATGCCGTTTTATAGGAACAGTCTATTAATTTTATGAGAAGCAACAAAAATGAATGACAATGTAATTGCATACATACTATCTCTTGTTTGTATAATATTTATACTAATTGAAATAGTATCTGTCAATAAAAAGAAAGGAATGACAGACCTCATCGTGTTCTTTTATTACTCATGCCCTTTGTATTACTTCATGTTATATAGGGGGGATGGTGGAGCAGCATTTACTTGGTGGTTTTATCTGTTGTTACTTACATTCATTCATTTGGTAATCTTGGCGTTCCGATTTGTCAAAATCATTGTTGCCAAACGTATAAGACGGAGAAATAAAAGCAACAAAAATGGAGAATTGCCGTTTTTATGATGTAACTTTGTGAAGCACAATTGTTGAATTTATGACAAAAAAGAAACACTACAGAAAATCAACGCGAAAAATATTCCCTATAAAATTAACAATAGGAAATGTCTACTTCTCAATTTGTGTTGTCATTATCTTATATGCAGTTATTTCTGCACTAATTTTGACACCAATACTAAAACATTACGGAAGTCAATGCAAAGCCGTAATCACTGACAATGAATCATCATTGATCCACAGGTACACTACAAATTGTTATCTTTATGAGTTCAGTGTCGGAGATGAAACCTATACAGGGAATTCTTTAATTGAAGTTGGCAATAAGGATAAGATCGGGGACACTATAGAAATTCTCTATTTTCAATGTTGGCCTTCTTTTAATAGACCCATATACTATTATGACAATGAATAACTCTAAGAAATATGAAATAGTCCTATTGATAAATATAGGCTTACTGGTATTCTTCATATTTTCTTGCTATCTTTATAATCATAGGCAAGTTCTTATGGATACTACTTTCTATTATGAAATTCCTGTAATAGACAAAGTTCTTACTATAAATACTCCTGTATTTAATGATTATGCATACGTCCGTATAGAGACAAATAAATCATATACATTAAAAAAATGTGCAGATTTAAAAATCGTTCGGCGTGAAACGACTGATGTTTCACTGATTTTTAACAAACAAAAGAATGATACAATATTTTATTCAGACAGATGGGGTGATGTTATTTTATTAGATAAAAAACATATATACAAAAAGGTTAGATGGTATGATGATAGATTTTATGTAAAAGATAATAAAACCAAAAGATACTATATACGAAATAACTTTATCGAAGTTGTTATAAAAGACAATGCGACTTTTGTTGTATATCAATCAAATAAATTGTTTAGAGTTTTAAAACCTTTGTCTTGCGCTCAACCAAAGTAGAACAATGGCTTTTTCTTTGTGGGCAGCAGCCATCGGCATCATCTCCTGTTACGCATAGCTTCATCTGCACCTTTTTGGTGAGAACAAAGATCTTCTCGAGCACCGTACCGACGTCACCGATGCCTTCGAAACACTCTATATCGGCTGCGAGAAGTTCCCACAGCATGATTTATACCCGATTGCTATTGGTGGAGTGAGATAAATGTTATATCTTTGCAATCGTAAATCTTAAATGAACATCATTATGGAACAACCTATCTATACTATCAATAGCAAGTACACATTAGAAGAGGTTTTGCGGTATAACAAGTTTATTCTGTCAAGCAAATACCACCTTAAAAGACAGCATTTTATATGTTATGTTGTTTCTTTCTTGATTTTGTGTGGAGTTATAGCGTCAGACATAGTGTCTTACAATGAACACCAGACCTATCCGATAACTTCTATAATTACATTTCTTGTTTTAGGCTATGTGACTTGGAATCTCCATACTTCGTCTGACAGGAAAGCAAAGGAGGCATATAATAAAAATACATTGACAAAAGATGCTCCTTATTCATTGTATTTTTATGACACTTACTTTGTTTCTACTGTTAATGGCGATATGAGCAAATCGAAGTTCCAATACAACAGGTTATTTGAAATAATAGAAACTAAGACCAACTACTATATAATGACTGTTTGGAACAATGGCATTATTGTCCGCAAGTCTGATTGCCCACAAGGTTTTGAAAACTTTATTAATAATGTCAAAGCAACGTATCGGTTGTGAGTTTAATTGATGAAGTGAAACACTGCCTAATCACCCTTTCCTATACGCCTTTGTCTTGCGCCCAACGCAGGATGAAGGCTTTTCTTTTTTCAGCGGTATGCTCCGCCTTCAGCACCTCCTTCGCTTCGCTATCCGCACCTTCAGCTTTTGCAATCTCTCAGGCGTGAGAGTCAATAACGGAAGGTAGCCAATCCCGATTTTCAAAGGAGTAAGGCGTGGCGCACCGCCTTTCCTACACTTTGAGCATCTTTCCTATGCTGTTATTTTGGTAGCTTGCTCCACCGTCCCTGTCATTGTCTGTGGAGTAATTGACTTTTGTTCGCAGCTAAAATGACAAGTATTCATATTAGCCTTTTCTCATCCGTTCCACACTCTCATTAGTGAATGGCTTCGACACCACTGATGTCCGTTTCATTATGCAGCAAGCACATCCACCTTTCTGCTTGCCTTAAAGATAGGTATCTGTCTGCCACGATTTCATCATGAAAGAAGTAGCCATCCCATCCTATGATGACAACAGAGATTGCACAATTCATATCACCAGTCTTCTTCTTTTATTATTCCGGAGTAATATTCTGAAGTGGTGTTCTTTGTACCAAATCATTTTATTTGTTCGACGTGAAGCACTTACCAAATGTAATGCTTATGATTTTTCCTTTGCAAAGTTAGCGCAAGCGGCATTCTGAAAGGGTCGCGCTCCACGCTTATCCTAAGATTTTTTCAAAAGTTTTTGGGGCAGGTTTGCCTCATTCCAAAATCTTTCAAGCCCTGAAGGATGAAATAATCTTGGCTATCCCTTGCATTTACATGCCTTCTCCTTGCTGCTACTTGTATGCACGTAAAAATTACAAAAGCACTTCGGTGCTTCACTTTTAAGTCGAACAAATAAAATTTTAAAGATTATGGTACACACCACTTTTAATTCAGAATATCACTTCGGTAAAAGAAGTTCAAGACAGGTTGAATTGTCAAGCAATCTCTATCAGGTTGTCATCAATGGAGAGGATGGCGAGTATATCGAATATGAAATCGAGGCTGACAGCCATTCTGAGGCAAGCGCCAAGGCGGAAGCACTCGCTGCAGATAGCTTTGTAGACATCAGCTATATCGAAGTCTATCTCATTCACTAATCAGATTGTTTCACTCTTAAAATAAGAAAGTTATGAATACTTCAAATGTCATTTTAGCAGCTAAAGCCAATTCTGGCAAGTCCACAAACAATGTATGGGTCGTTTACACAAGCGATAACAGCTCAGATAAGATGTATTGCACAAGTGCATACAAGGCTATGCGTCTCGCCTTCCTCCTCAAAAAGAGGTTGGGATTGAACATCTCTGATAATTGCCTCGCACGCCTCTCACAAGAGATTGCAAAAGCCAAGGGAGCCACAGCTCCCACGGCGCAGGAGGTGCAGAAGCCGGAGCCAGCTCCAGTAGAGGAAAAGCCTAAGAAGAAAAGAGGGCGCAAGCCAAAGGCTGAAAAGGCTGCTTAGGCAGTCTTCCACTTCCGCCCGGCTCGAAGGAGTCGGGCTTTCTTCTGTCGCTACTGCAAGATCGTAACAAGTCCGCACTTGCCTACACTCCATACTAAAGCCCTTTGTCCTTCGAGCCGTGCAGAGCAACGCTGCGGTTGGGTCTTTTCTTATACAGGCAAAGCCTGTTATCTTTGAAAACAAAAAGGTCATGCTGAAAATCAATTATAATCCTTCTCTCTACGTCTTCACTTGCAACATCCCATCGGAGATTGAAATATCCACTGATGCTGCTTCGGTATATGTCACTATCGCATGTGGTCCTGACACTATCTTTGAAACTACGCTTTACCCTTACAACAACATCGCCATGCTCTATGATGCTCGCTCCATCATCGAGGGGCACATGCTGGATAAGCAACGTGTCTTCGCCAACTTTGTCATCACGGCAGACACAAAGACTGAAGAAACGACCACGCCGGAGCGCCATTTCATTTACTCTCGTCTGAGCCTCGCCATAAATGCCATGGGCTTCGTACAGTTGTTCTTCCTCACCACACGCTCGATGTTCACCATTCCACGCAATTCGTTTCAGACTTTTTCGGCGTTTTACTTGCCTGATGTCACGCTGCAGGGCTACACCGAGTGCCTGGCTCTCTTCTATGGCGAGTCTACACCTCGCATGGTTCGCATCGAGGATGCTAAAGTGGACACGAAGAACACCACCTTGATACGTGACATTATAAGTCCTATTGCTATAGAAACCCGTATCGGCAGCAAGTGCCGGCTGCTTCAGTTCACCGTTCATCGTGGCTTTCTTGCCAAGACGTTCTATGTCACTGACCGCACGCCGAACCTCACGCTGCTCGTGCGCAATGAGTTCAACTGCGATGAATACATACACCTCACTTGCGTCACAAAGAGCAAACTCGACCTCGACCGTTCCACTGCCACCTCGCTCGGTGTCACCACCTTCTATGATGACAAGTCCGCCTACGAGTATGACGTTGAATCCTCGATGCTTACCTTCGAGGAAGCCAAGCACTTCTCCCAGCTCCTCCTTTCTCGCTATGTCAACATCGTTGAGATAGGTGGTGCCCTGGCACCCATCACCATCACTGACATAAACAGTGAAATCTCCGATGCCGATAACGCCACGAACAGCATCAAGTTCAAGTACAAGTATAGCAGCCATCATCTCCCAATCACAATTGACTACGGTAAGAACATCTTCGATGATCCTTTCTACCGCACCTTCGATTAACGCCCATCACTATGCAATCCATCCACATCTCCACCCTCCGCAAAATCCTATCCAGTCCCGAACCCATCGACATCCGTCTATGGACTCGCAACGGTGAAATCCAATCCTGGCATCGCTGCATCTCTCTCAAATATGACTTCTATAAAGGCACAAGACGAATGAAGCTGCTGGACTCCAACGAAATCCGGCAGCTTCGAGACGTGTGCATATTTGAGGTGAATGGAATTGAGGTGTATATGTAGTGTGTCACAAGAAGTATCTTTTTTTTTGTAACAAAATCAACATTTGTGTTTGCATGGCTGATATTGTATATTTGTGGTTTTATAGAATATGTATCGGGCATTTTTTAGTTAAACATTGCTACTTTTCTAAGCCTTTTCTTTGTTTTGTCACAAAAAGTTGCTAATTTTGTGACAAAATTAAGGTTAGACATGGAAAGTATAGCTCATAAAATTGAAAACAGGATAAAGGGATTTGGTAGGGGAAAGATTTTCTTTGCCGATGACTTCCTTGATTTTGGCTCTTCTGATGCTATCCGACAGACTTTGCTTAGGCTTACAAAAAGCGGGGTAATTATTCGTGTGGCACAGGGCATTTACTGTTATCCCGAAATTGACGAAACTTTGGGATTGGGGGTGATTTATCCTACTGACATCCAAATTGCTGAAGCCTTGGCTGAACGCTCTCATTCCAAGATTGTCCCCACTGGCGACTATGCGCTGAATGTTCTTGGACTTTCTACACAGGTTCCGTTGAATAGTGTTTTCCTCACAAATGGAAAGTCGCGCAGAATATCAGTGTCAGGGAATAGATCTATCACATTTAAGAATACGGCTCCACGCAACTTGGCTTTTACGAACCGACTTGCCATGTTGGTTAATTCTGCTCTAAAGTCGATAAAGAACGTCAATGTTACTACTAAACAGACGGATCATATTTACTACTTATTGAGACAGGAGAAGAAAGAAAATGTGCTTGTCGACTTGAAACTGATGCCTGTATGGATTAGAAAAATTGTACAAAACGCTTATGAATAAATTCTTTGAACTTTCGTTTGACGACCAACGACGTGTGCTTCAACAAGCATCTGCACGATGTGGGTTGCCTCCACAGGCTATAGAGAAGGACTTGTGGGTTTCTAATATTCTGCAAATCGTTTTCGACTTGCCTTTTGCTGATAAACTCATCTTCAAAGGTGGCACATCTTTGAGCAAGGTCTGGCATCTTATTGAGCGTTTCTCTGAAGACATTGATTTGGCTGTCGACCGCTCTTTGTTTGGGTTCGAGGGCGACTTGACGAAGAAGCAGATAAAGAAACTGCGCAAGGCTTCTTCGCTATTTGTCAAAGACACGTTTTGCCCGGCATTGCAGGAGGCTGTCGAGAAATATGGTTTGCAGGACTTTTGCAAAATCGAGTCTGAGCCAGACGGTGAGGGCGATAGCACATATCCAGAACCGAGAAAGATTTTCGTGAGGTATAAGAGTGCTTGGGCTGAGCCGTCTGAATACCTTTCGCCAATAGTGATGTTGGAGATTGGAGCAAGGTCTTTGCTGGAGCCAAACGAGCAAACACATATCAACAGTATGGTCGAGGGCGTGTTTCCTACCATACAGACAACAATTGTCGATAGCAAGGTGGCAACGGCTCTTGCAAGCAAGACTTTCCTTGAAAAGGTATTCCTCTTGCACGAGTTGTTTTCCGTAGAGGGACGTGGTGTCATTGCCGACCGCAAGTCAAGACATCTTTATGACCTCTCTCGTATGATGGACAAAGACTTTGCTTTGGCTGCCATAAAGGATGATGAACTGTGGGAATCCATTCGTCATCATCGCGAGATATTCACAAGCATTAGTGGTATGGACTACACCCCAGACATCCGTCGTCGCATCGTTCTCGTTCCTCGTGAGGATATACGCAGCGCATGGGAGGCTGACTATAAAAGTATGTGCTCTTCCATGATTTTCGGAGAGAAACCTTCTTTCATTGAACTCATTGAGAATATGAAAGTGCTTGAAAATAGATTCCACAGGTTTTGAAATGTGACAAGAAATGAAAAAATGCAATAATTTATGCAATATATTCAAAATCTACCGTTTATTTTAAGTAGTACAATTAAACGTAAAATGAAAAAGACTTTAAACCTTTTATTCCTGCTACTTGCAGTTTTTGCTGTTTCAAGTTGCAGCAGCGATGATGACGAGAAAAAAGATTCCGTCAAGGAGATAACAATATATGTTTCTTCTGAAACGGGTGAAAGTTATGGATTTAACTCTACCCCAGAGGAATGTATGCTTGTAAAGTTTGATAATCCAAATGGTGAATGGGAACATCTTGGTCTATATCGTATCGAGGGTTTCACTTATGTAAAAGGGCATGAGTATGAATTGCGGGTAAAGATGACTACACTTGCCAATCCGCCCGCTGACGGCTATAGCCACAAATATTTGCTCGTCAAAATTGTTCAAGACAAACTCGTCAAAGAGACGGGAACTCCAACCGACAATAGTGTAAAGTCAGAAAGCGACATTGAGTATCAGGAGCTGTGCCCGTACAACAAATACGAGACAGAAGACAACTATATCGTAGATGGCGAAGGAAATATCTATAAAGGCAATGGGTGGCCAAAGCCTTCTTATGAACATAGCAGGATATACGTAGAAAATGTTTTGGATAAAGGCGATGACAACTGGGTCAAATTCAATAGTATCCCATATCAGGCGTATTGCTCATACGTCATTTCTCCGCTGACAGACGATATAAGGTTGGTGTACAATGAGAATGGCGGCCCGTTGTTTAAGGATGTAATACCGGAAAGCGAATTTGAGTATATTACAAAAAAGATGAACTCAGGCGAGAAACTGCAGTATTTTCTCATCTTGGCCAATGTATACAAAAAAGGACTCCAGAAATTGAAATTCACAATTACGAAACAATGAAACGCTGTTTGTACGAATAATGTGCCATAACAAATAAGTGATTATGAAAAAGCGTTTCCTCTTGCCAATCGCTTTTCTGATGGTTACGACATTATCTGCCCAGCCATTGGCTTCAAGTAGTTGTGCTGATGTCTGCCAAAAGGATGCACTTATAACTGTCGCAAGGAGTGTCGCCAATACCTTTGGTCCTGCATACGTTCCGTTTTTCAAAGGGGCTGAAATATCTGAAATGCGGATTTTCCAAAAGGACGACTATGGTGACAATCATCGCAAAATAAGAAAACAGTTTGGGAAAGCGTATTATGAAGTGGTTTTTACTTATGACAGCACGGCTGTCAGATTTGCATTTGACTATGCTGCCAAGGTCAGGATATGGAAAGATACTGGCGAACCATTGGATGTTATTTTTGGCAATGGCATGGGAAGAAACTTTCTCTTTAAAAGTTTCAGAAAACAAACAAGACAAAACAAAAAGAGAAAGAAAGCAACGGCACATTCGATAGAGCAAGTCCCTTTGCAAACAGAGAAGACACCTGAAAACATTTGGAAGATAAAAATCGAATGAAACTGCTGGATTAAGACAAATATCTACAGTTTTCAATGCGAATCCCTACTTACTGCCAAGCCATCTTTTCACATTCATTATGGCTCTGTTCTGTTCGCCTCCGGTGTGGTCTTTCACAATCTTTCTGCTATCTTCTTGCACAGCTTCATAAAGAACCAACAGATGAAAATTTGATGGCTCAATAAGTTGTTCCATGATAAGTGGTATTATCTGTTTCCCCATGGATTTCAAATAGTGGAACTCGGGTAACTTTGAATACGAATATGTATTTGAACTCAAAAGCATTTCACGATTATGGGTTATTGCGTAATTCCATTTGTAAAGCAAAAAGGAGAAACATGTTTTTATGCTATCAGGGGCTTGTGCAGCCAGTTCCTTGACTTTGTGCTTTTCCTCAGTTGTCAATGTTGGCGTGTCAAATTTAGTAGATGTAGCCATCTCGTTCATACTATGATCTAACAAGTTCGGACTCGTTATCAAAAACCATTGATTGCTTTCCCAATATTGATACTCTCCTTGTTTTTGTTCTTCGCCCTCAAAAGTTACCTTGGCTTCTCCATCAAGGAATGGAGTGGCATAAGAAAAAACAGGTGGTATTACGATAACGCCACAAGTGTCGGCAAACCCCACTTTGCCATTTTTCCCAATAATTCTAAACAAGCCATCACTAACGCAGTCTGGACCATTGTCTATCTTATATACCTCAAACAACTCCTTTCCATGGTTGTCTATACCGATGATTTTACCTTTTCTATTACCTACAAAACCGATGGACGTGATAGTGTCTGTAAACGCTATTGTGTATTTCTTGCTCTTCACTATTGTTTTCCCATCAGAGTTTTTGTAACAGATGTGTTTCTCATTATCGCATTTATAAATAGATTGTGCGTCTACTCTCTGAAAGTGTATCAGAAATAGAAGAATGAGGGTTGTAAAAAGAGCGATTGAGAGAATAGGTGATATTATCTTTTTCATTTTGTCTAAAATTATTAGTTAATCATATATTAAACCCAGATGGTTTAATGGAATAACGTTATTTTAGAACTTTTCGTATAAACCACGATTGATTTTCACGCATTAAAGATTAGCCTTTTAATATAAAAGCATATAATTCCTAAGGAATTAAGAATTAGCCTTGTCTTTTCCCCACCTCCCAATCGCTCATATCTTTGCCCTAAAAAAGCAAGATATGAGCGATTTTTCATTTATTCCACCAACATCCGTTGTCACTATCCCTGGCGCCCACGCCTCCGCAGCCTTCACCTCCAAGACAAGTGAAGTCTTTAAGGAAGAGCACAACATCGCACCAATCATCATCAACGACAAGATAAAGTACATCCCATGGGGAGGTGACAACCAGATGCCGTACAATATCATTGACCTCATCGAGTCTGACGAGACGATGAGCACTTGCCAGATGTTCAATGCCGAAGTCTGCTATGGCAGCGGACTTGTCTATGACACAGAACTTGCCACCGCACAAGTGCAGGCGCAAGTGGATGACTTCATGCTGGACAACGACCTCGCAAGTTACTTCCTCGGCGTGTGCCAGGACTTCAAGCACTTTGGCTTTTGCGTCAGCGTGATCATCCTCAATGAGGATGCCAGTCGCATTGTCCGCATCGTCCGCAAACAGGCGTGCTATGTCCGCTTTGCTCCTGCCGACAAGTCGGGCGTGATACCTTACATCCTCTATGCCAACTGGCGTAATACGGTCAGTCCGGAGGACATTGAACGCATCGAACTTCTCAATCCACAGTCCCCATTCACCGACCTTCAGAACAGAGGGAAGAAAATCAAGAAGTTCGCTGTCATCAGCCGTATTCCTACACCCGACAATACGTATTATCCAATACCGTACTACGCAGCTCTTTTCAAAGGAAAGTGGTTCAACATCAAGCAACTCATTGGCATCGCTAAGGAAGCGAAGCTCCGAAACTCGGCTCCCATAAAGTACCACATCGAGATTGCCAACTCGTTTTGGAACAATATCTTCAAGGTCGAGGGCATAACTGACCGTGTCAAGCAGCAGGAACGTGTCAACGAGGAGAAGGACAATATCATCAACTTCCTCACTGGCATGGAGAACAGCGGAAAGGTGCTCTTCTCCACATTCTATGTTTCACCTAACGGTGAGGAGCAGCACGACGTGGTCATCAACAAGATCGAGACGGATAAGGAGGGTGGCGACTGGGCGACGGACATTGTCGAAGCCATCAACATGATGTGCTTTACCATGCGAGTACATTCTAACCTCGTCGGCTCGGTGCCAGGCAAGTCGCAGACCAATAACTCTGGCAGCGACAAGCGCGAGCTTTACACCATCGCCCAGGCTCTGCAGAAGCCGTACCACGACCTTCTCTTTGCCGTTCACCGACTCATCATCCGTTTCAACAAGTGGACAGCGGTCAAGCCGGACTGCCCATTCATCCAACTCACCACGCTCGATGAGAACAAGGACGCAAAGCAAGTTTCAATCAATAAAGACAAAGACAATGGCAATGCTGATAAATGACAACGATACCCTAAAGAAGTACGTCCCCAACACCCTCAAAGCGGTTGCTGGTGAACTTTCTCTTTTCGACAAGATACAATATCACCTCTTACAAGCGGAGCAATGGCTTACCGACACTTTCGTTTCGTCCGACACGATGAGTCGCATCCGCACATACTCTGACAGCACACCGCTACTGCATTACTGCCGTATCATCACGGCTGCAGAGGCGATGCTGCACGCCGTGCCACAGCTCGACCTCATCCTTACGCCTAACGGCTTTGGCATTGTCAGCAATCAGAATGTGATACCGGCATCTAAGGAGCGCATCGAGAGGCTTCTTCTTTCTCTCGAAAAGCAGCGCGACGATGCGCTTGCTGTTATCCTCACCTTGCTTCCGGATGCTCACCATTGGACTGCATCGGAGCAGTTCAATTACTTCGCTGCCACGATGTTTCCTACACTCGACATCGTTCACCAACTGGGCTTCGCTGACCATATCTGGCTGCGATACCAGGACACTCGTGCCAAGTTGCTCGCCATTGAGCACCGCCTCGAAACGGAGTTCTTCAGTCCGGAGCTCATGGACATGCTTCGCACGGCCAACGCTCTCAACAAATGGGATATGACTCTCGACACCGCTCAATACAAGCGGATGTATCAGCGTATCTCTGCCATCGAGTTCTCTATCCTCCGCATCGGTGAATACCCGATACCAAGCATAATCGACATCGTGAACAGCATACGTTTAGCCAAGGGCAACGTATTCGCTGAATGGAAAAACTCAGAAACAGCCAAACTCTTTGAAGACCATGGATACAAAAACAAAAAGCAAGCAGGAGGCTACTTTTTCTAAGAAAAAATTGTTATCTTTGCCATTGACTAATAATAAATAGTATGGATAGGGGTAGAAAAATTTGCGACGTACTGAAAGCTGTCAGAAAAAAGATTGCTGACATGAATGGCATTGCATACGAGCCAAGAGTTTGCCACTTCAAAGGACATTGCAGTGGAACATGTCCAGCATGCGAGACTGAAAGAAAATATATAGAGTCGGAATTGTCTTTACGCAAACGCATGGGAGAGGCGGTTTGTGTTACAGGTGTTGCCATTGGCATTTTGGCGACCCCATACAATGTATATGCTCAAACTTCGTCACCGTCTGTACCTATTGGTAATGAAGTAATCGCAGCAGACTCTCTGCCAACAAGAGCACAAGTTACAATCAATGGATGTGTGAAAGAAGCTGACGGAACTCCTATTGTTGGTGTAATTATTGTTGTAGGAAACAAACGACCCGGCAGCATTACAGACATTGACGGAAACTTTTCTGTTACCTTTCCAAGGGATTCCATGCTACGATTGGAATATATTGGTTATAAAAACAAGGTCTATTCATTCAGCGAACTGGACTTGAAAGGCTTTAACACGCTTTGCCTAACGGAAGCAGACTATAATCTTTTAGGAGAAATGGTTGTAGTTGAACCACAAAAGCCTAAAACAAAGAAGCGTCGCAAGAAAAAACAGGAAGGAAAAATGGTTGTTGAAAATAAAGATTTTGACACTGGGCCATTCTATCCTGGCGGCAACAGTGCCATGCTACATTTTGTAGAACAAAATTTATGTGTACCTGAAACTTTACAAGGAGCATATCAGCAGCGCATAAATGTTTCTTTCTATGTGTTGGGTGATGGCAGTCTTGCCGATGTTAAAGTCATAACAATTTGTCCTCAAGAGATGAAAGAGGAAGTGTTACGACTTGTAAAAGCGATGCCTAAATGGAAGCCGGCCTTAAAAGACGGCAAGCCGACATGTGCGAAAATTATGATACCAATAGATATTATGCTAAAGTAACTTATGCCACCATTAGAAGCACCATTGATAGGAATTGACCGTCACCGCTTGGCTACAGACGGTGACGGCATCACTACTCTCGTTGCATTTCATGAATGTCCACTTAGATGTGCATATTGCATAAACGCCCAATGCTTCAAAGAATCTCCAGAATGTAAGCTTACTGTTGATAAACTGATAGAACGCTTGATGCCTGACAATATTTATTTTTTGGCTACGGGTGGAGGAGTTACTTTTGGTGGTGGTGAGCCACTGCTGTACGCTGATTTTATAAGTGAGTTTACTCGAAAAATGCCAGAGGAATGGAAAATCACCATAGAATCTTCATTGAATGTACCGAACAAAAATATCTTTAAAGTTGCTCAATTTGCTGACCTTTTAGTGATTGACATCAAAGATATGGACGAGTTTATTTACAAGCAATACACAGGCAAGGACAACTCTTTTGTATTAGCCAATCTCAAATGGCTTGTAGACAATGGGTATGCAGATAAGACCATTATCAGAATTCCTCTCATAAAAAACTACAACAATAAAAGCAATCAAATCAAAAGCAGGGAAATTCTCGAAAGCATTGGCTTTTCTCGCTTTGACATCTTCCGTTATGTTATAAAATAATCTTGGCTTTTCCCCCATACAAATGCTTCCGTACTTTCGCAGTATGGAAGCATTTTCACACTTTGATTTTTCATTATATAACGAGATTGATTCTTCTAAAAAAACGACCTCAAACATTTGCTCGTTAAGAAAAAAGTGTTAACTTTGGCGCATTAAAAACCATAAAATCATTCGCTCATGAAGAAACTATTTTTCATCATCTTCCTCATGGCTTTCTCGTTTGCGATAACTGCAAACGCCAAGAAGCCGAAACAAAAAGTCGTATGGCCTATGGCTGTGCTGACTCTCAATGACGGAACTGTGCTTAATGGCTATCTGCGCACAGACATTCATTTTATGCAAAAATATGTTCTTTTCAGCGAGACCGAAGAAGGAAAAGATGTGAAATATAAAAATGAGACCATTAAATCCCTTGTTGTAAAAAATTGTTTTGGTGATGGTAAAGAAGCTACATTCATTCCCATAAAGTTGTATTGGAGTGACCAGAAAAAAATAGCTCCTAAACCAATATTGGCTATTCAAAATTACCAAGGAAAGCATGTCAAGGGATATATGTACCCTACGTTCTTTGATGACACTCGTACAAGTATTAATGCAGGTGTAATGCAGAATACATCAATGTATTCGGGAGAATGGTGGTATCTTTATAACGTTGATTCTGACAATACTCTAAACGTATCGTTTTGGGATTATTCGTATAGCCGAAAGCCAAAATCTCTAAAATCTCGCTTAAAAGACATGAAAAAAGATTTCAAAAAATATCCACAGGTTTATGAAACAGTTGAAAAGCAAGGTTTAACTGCTGAACAGATTAGCGAGAACCCTACCATTCTTCTTGAAATTCTTGACAAGAGTCTGCAATAACTTGTGTCTTTTCACCATACAAGTGCTAACTTTGGCGCATTAAAAACCATAAAATCATTGGCTTATGAAGAAACTATTTTTTATCATCTTCCTCATGGTATTCTCGTTTGCGATAACGGCAAACGCCAAGAAGCCGAAAGTCGTATGGCCTAAGGCAGTGCTGACTCTTAAAGACGGTACTGTGCTCAACGGCTATTTGCAGAACGACATCCACTTCATGAAAAAATACATCTATTTCAGTGAAACACAAAATGGTAAGGATGTAAAATACAAAATCGTAGACATTAAATCCCTTGAGGTGGATAATGCTCTCCAGGATGGCAAGAAACGCACTTTCATCCTTATAGATGAAGACCCTACATTCCAATATTTGGCAACTGTCATTTACAAGGGTAAACATGTTACGGGCTATATGCAGCCGTTTGCTTTTGAAAATTCCACTCACAGCAGGTCGTTTACTGGTATATGGACAAATAATACCGTTTACTTGGGCTGTAGATCATACGACTATAAGGTTGATGGCGGAAAGCTTGTTTACTATTGGATGTTATTTGAGGATAAAAAAATTAATTCCAAAAGAGAAAAATACTCTCAAAAGAAACTGTTGAAAAAGATAAAAAATAAATTCAAGGACTATCCTGCCGTCGCTGTAGAAGTGGAAAAGAGAGGACTCACTGCT
>ULZG01058967.1_pt1 | contig 31467 bp, 21 predicted proteins | sample 1962881 | NCBI WGS metagenome assembly ULZG01 (sample SAMEA4835883, study PRJEB28245) | human gut metagenome | biome: gut microbiome; material: fecal sample | place: Denmark | collected 2008 | reverse complement strand
ACTTCCAATATAGGATTCAAGTCCAGAATAAATAGATATATAACTTTTTTTGATTATGAAGATAAAGACCTCACGGAAATATATATACGAATGGCAAGAAAATCAAAGTATATACTTGATGAGAGTGCAATTAATATGCTAAAAAACGTAATGAAAGCAGCTGTAAGACAAAAGGGGCAGGACTTCGGTAATGCAAGATTTGTACGTAATTTATTCGACAAGACTATCGAAGCATTAAATAATAGAATAATGTCTAACTTTAACTCTATTAATAATAGGATGCTTATGGAAATAAAGGCAGAAGATATCTATAATGCCTCTAAACAGACTAGTGTTTAATTGGGAGAAACAAGATGTTGACGTTAATATAACTGCTCCAATCCTTTAGTCATTGCCATTATACTTACAAGCAATATCATATTGATATTTGAGTATAGAAAAGATAAAGGCAGGGAATGACACATTTTAAAGTAGCCTTATTATATGATACTTCAATAATCTACAACAAATCATCAAACATACAGATACTCTGCATATTTGATGATTACCTTTGCAGTGAATTAAAAAACAATTTTTATAATTATAAACCTGAAGCATATGAAAACCCATTTTTCAATCAAGTTTGACTCACTCGTTAAAGAAAAATGCAATGAAATCAACAAACCTATTTTTGTATTAGTTGGTCTTTCAGAATACATAGATCTTTCATTATACTGTAATAATATTGTTGATACAGAAACATTTGAACAAGAAGGTAATGGGAAGATATTCAGTCCTGAATGGTTTACAAGGGTTTTCATAAGGCTTTCTAAAGATGAAGACTTTTATATATTCTCACATCAGCAATATTCATATCTTACTGAATATCTGAACCCTGACTTATATAAGGACAGACTTGTTGTAGTTTATGACAATCTACGTTCATTATTACCGATACCTAAAGAGTTATATATGGAAAAAAGTTCTGATGACGGATTGGAGATACGTCCGGAAGAAATGCCGGTATATCATGCGGAACAGTTTAAAATAGGAGATAACTACTATTACTCTATTAAGGCTTTTGACGAAGATTATGCTTCCATTCCTTTCTTTACAGAAACTAAAGAACTTGACCCTTCTCCATATTCTTACTCAAGCGAGGAGGTAATCGACATAGCTTCAAATCCTTATTCATTGGATTACTTTGTCAATGAATGTATAAGGACAGCGAATTTCAACAAGAGAATGATAGTAAAGCTTTCTGCCAAGAATATACTCAGTTCTTCAATAGAGAAGAAAATGAAGTATGTAAATGCACTATTGTATGCCTATGGTGGAGGTATATATACTAAGACATTGGAAAATGTAATAAGAGATTATAAGCCATCTGAAGAATCAACTGATCTATTGAAAAAATATTGGGGTGAAACAGCATCTTTCCGCAACATAAATGTATATGAAAATCCGGAAATGGGTAATACAACAACACCAATATCCCAAGGATTGATAGTGGATACTATCATAAGTGAATATAAATCAGCAAAAAACGGTGAGATACCTCGTGACATATTTATAACAGCACCGACAGGAGCAGGAAAATCCCTTATTTTTCAAATACCCGCATTCTATGCAGCCGAAAATGGCGATGTAACTATTGTTGTATCACCTCTTAAAGCCCTTATGAATGATCAGGTAATGAACTTAAAGAATGAAAGAAAGTATTCTAGGGTAGAGTTCATAAACAGTGATCTTAACCTAATGGATCGAGACCGTATTATAGACAGATGTAAAAAAGGAGAAATTGATGTCCTGTACTTATCACCAGAGCTATTGCTTTCATACGCATTAAGTTATTTTATCGGAGAGAGAAGATTGGGTCTATTGATAATTGATGAAGCCCACCTTATAACTACATGGGGTAGGGATTTCAGGGTTGATTACTGGTTCTTGGGAAACCATTTGAATAAAATAAGAAAATATGCTGAGTCATCATTTCCTCTGGTTGCATTAACAGCAACAGCTGTATATGGAGGGGTGAATGATATGGTATTTGACAGTATCAATTCACTAAATATGCATGATCCTCATAAATTTATCGGCGAAGTTCGCAGGTCAGACATAGAGTTTGTCATTGACACACATGACATATATAAAAGCGGTACTTTTGAAGAGAACAAAATTACCGAAACTGTTAATTTTATAAAGGGGGTTCGTGAATTAGATTTAAAAACAATAGTTTATGTACCATACAAACGTCATATAGCCAAAATCGATGACAAGGTAACAGACCTCAAGATAGATGGAGTGGTTTCATATCACGGATCAATGATAAATGATAGCCAGAAATTCGCTTATGAAAAATTTAAAAGCAACCAGTCAAAAGTAATGGTTGCAACAAAAGCGTTCGGAATGGGTGTAGATATTCCGGATATTCAGGTGGTGTACCACTATGCACCGTCAGGTCTATTACCAGATTATATACAGGAAATTGGACGTGCAGCACGTAAAAAGGGAGTAAAAGGATATGCAGCATTAACATTCTCTCCTTCTGATCTGATGTATAGCAAACAGCTATTCGGTATGTCATCGATAAAAACCTATCAATTGCAGGAAGTACTTAAAAAGATAATTCGTCATTTTATGACAAATGGCAAAAAGAGAAATATGCTTTTGTCATCAAATGATTTTGGATATATATTTGAAACGGGCGAAGACCTTGACCAAAAAGTATCTACTGCGCTTATGATGATCGAGAAGGATTACCTACTAAAGACACGATTCAATGTTCTGATAGCAAGGCCCAAGAAATTATTTGCCTGTGTTTATGCACGTACTAATGAAGTCGGAATCCAAAGGTTAAAGGAAAAATACGGAGACTGTTTCAGTATATTAACAAAGTCAGAAAAGATAGATTCATACAATATTGAGTTGAATCTCGATAAAATATGGTCTTCACACTTTAATGAGTGTAGTTTCCCTCAAATAAAAAGAGATTTCTATAACAAGAAGTTCCTTGTTTCAGAAGGAATTAATCTTTGTCCGTTGGTTAAGGTCACACACCGTATAGACACTAAATTCAATATCCTGCTTGATACAGTAAATGAAGTTATCACTGCCGTAAAGACTGCTTTCGTTCAATTAAAAAGAAAAGGAGGATTCTTTACAGAGAAAGAATTTAAAAGTATTGTAGAGTCTCTTCTTCCATCTAAATATGATATAGATAAGATAGTATCATTTATTCTATCTACATATTCAGGCAAAATGATAGGTAGTAACACATTAGAAGCCGATGCTTTTCTACAAAGAAGAACAGTAGGTTTTAATGAAGAGTATCAGGTATTCTCTACCAGTTATGAGTCTCAATTCGCGACCATAATAAAGATTCTGACATCACTATTTGACGGCAAAGATTCACAGAAAGCATCAAGATTTGTTGCAGCAGGTGAGGTTATGCTGAAGAACCATATCAGACTAGGTTCATTAATTGAAATTCTTGGCATAGGCTGTTTTGAGACTCAGGGTGGCGATGACCCGAAAATTTTCGTGCGTATCAATGACCCTAGGAAAATCAGGAAAGATTCAGAGAGTAAAGATTACAGTAACTTCATACTAGAAAATGTAAAGAACAGACATAAAACAAGCTGTGAAATATTTGAGCATTTCTTCCTTAACTATATCAATAATGAAAGAAGATGGGATTTAATTGAGGATTTCTTCCTAGGTACTTCAAATGAAGAACTTATAGAACGTTATCCTGGCGGTACACAAAATCACATAGACATACTTTCATATCTAAAGGAGAATGCATCTGCATTTGAAGACAATGTTTTACCAGGTATTCAGGATTCTGTCTTGGATGGTTTTTTACCTCGAAAAGATGGATACTATATGCCTGACAGTCTGCTTACAATCGGTAATAAGACCATGAAGATAACACAATGGGTAACAAGTAATCCGGTATTACTTCATAGAACTGTTGTAGAATATAGTATGGTATTAGACAAATCATATTATAAAGTTCTTATGTCAAGATTGCAAAACAACCATTTTGCTTATTATAGGGATTTCATGGGATTAAGGTTAATTATCGACTATCCAGGATATGATGAACGAGTGCAAGCATCTGTACCTTATAATGATGATCCAGTAAAGTTTTATAAATGGTGGAAGAAAAACCAGGAAAAAGTAACTTTAAGTTATAAGGAACAGCTGATGTTATTCATGGCTGTAGATAGAAAAAACCCAAGAGCTCTCAATAAAGTTCATAAATCTCAGATTTCCTGAAAGAAATGAGGTCTGTTATTGCTTAATTGCCTTAACAGACCTCAAGTCATTTTAGAATAGAAATGAACAAAGATTCATATCAAATTCGTAATCATCAACAGAACATTATAATGAGCCAGAATTCCCAAACAGGTCATATTGAGATGAGGAATTTCTTAAGTGTCGTGAAATCTCCTTTTGTAAGAGTTTATCTTCTTTGTACCATAAAGAATCTTTAATCTTAATCTCATTTTTAAGCATCTTCTCTATTTCAGTAACAGCTTTCATTATAATATCAGTACTGCAAATTGGTATTTCACCATGAGGTGCATACCCAGCCAAATATTCTTCTGAAGGATTTTCAATACCCTGACGTTTACAGACAAGCCACGCAACAGTTTCAGCTTCAAATTCTCTTTCCTTTAAAGTCAGAGACCTATGCTTATCCGGAGTATAACTTTGATGATAACAGAATAAATGTCCCAGTTCATGGAAGATTGTATGGAATTTGACAGCATCTTTCTGATTTTTATTAATACTGATAATAAATTTAGAATTGACTTTTATTTTATTATTACCATTAACCTTTATTTCAATTTTCTTCTCTGAATATGGCATAATATATCCTCCATAAGTATTGGATGCCAAAAGATTGTCATCAAGATATACACCGTAAACAGCTAAGTTATTATATAATGAAGCCATAATCTCTTTTTGTACTGTCCCCTTTGTTCTCATCAACCCATTATTCCACACTTCCATCAGTTCTGTTTCATTAAATACCTTATCTACATCAGGAAGAGGTTCCGTATCACTATAATCAAAAACACATTGGACAGGAGCAAAAGGTTTAAGAACTATAAGTTTTTGAGCATTAACAGCAGGTCTTCTTCCATATTTAGCCCAAATTTTACCAGTAAAAACAAATGTAGCACCAGGCTTTTGCATATGAACTAGCATAGCGTTATAGGGAGCCATGTAATTGAACTTGCCTATAAAGTCAAGCATCTTCTTAAATTCTTTGCTATTACGATAGTTTCCAACAAGAAACTGAAGTTCATCTATATTCTCTTTAAATTCTATTTCCCGTTCCTTTTGATCCTGTTTCTCTTTAAAATCAAGAAATTTTATTCTTATAAAATCTGTCGAACACTTACTTACCACCTCATAATCATCCATTTTACCGCTATCGAAGTCAGGCAAGTTCCTGATGATGTTATATACCATCTTACAGTATGGGATAAATTCCTCACCCATGTAATCAGTCAGAGCAACAGCAAAATCTATGAATTTATAAGCATCATAAATAATATGTAAAGCATATTCTATAGCTTTTGTCAACTGACTCTGAAAGATATCATTATCAAAAGGAGTGTTTGCCAATGTCGTTCCCATAATAAATATCTTTATGCTACTACAATAGCATCATGAAGTTTAAGGACATAATTCCTAACACCGATGAAATCCTGTCCGAAAACATCGGACCATTCAAATTCATCGAAAGGAGGTTCATTAACAAGAGTTTCGAGACTGATATCGCCATGGTTAGAGACATAGGCTATAATAGTCTTAAGATATTCCTCTTGTAGTGAAGTAAAGTTGTTATCTGAAAAGAACTGTGACAGCTTAGACATTGCAGCTTTCCTGTCAATACCAATCTGAGAGCGTATAAAGGCAGCTACATTCTTATTGAATGACATTTTGCTGTTCTCCAGATAGTTTAAGTATTCATCTTCAGTACCAAGTTCAGTCCACAATATTCTCTCCAATTCACTAATGTCTTTCTGATCGAGCTTTTCAATATTCCTTATTTTAACAAATACGGGCAGTTCTGCATTCCGGCTTAAGAAATCCTCTACTCTTTTTTTATATGAAGCTCTGTATGGCTGTACAGCAACAGAAGGTTTATCTTCTATTATATCCTTTATGTTCAATACAAAATCACGGTTTGCACTACCGATTATAAATTGTACGAGGTCTCTGACTTCTTTACGAACGTATTCAAGCCTGTCTAATGTCATGTTTTCCCAGAAAACAGGATCAGAAATCTCCTTTATGAGTTTCATCTTAGCCAGAACTTGTGGAATAGACGCTTTCTCCTGAAGACTGACACCAATATTCTGTACTTTTGCTATATGCTTATCAGCTTTAATGCCGGAGTCAACCATAGACAACTGAATATAAATCATTATAGCGTCAAATTTCTTGGCAGCCTCGTTATCTTTTCCTGGCTTAATGAGAGGTGCAATTTTCTCTTTGAGATCCAGGACGTCAATAGAAGAAAGGGAAATCCAGTTCTCCTTTTTCCTGAACCTGTCAACTACATCAATATTCTGTCGAACAGAAATAAGTTTTGTATTGAGTTCGCAGACCTGGGCAAACAGTATATCCTTTATTTCATCATGGAGTTTATTTGCTTTTTCATCACTCTGATAATTAGCATGCTGAAGGGCAAAAGCTATGTCAGTTCTGAGACCGAAGAGCTTTTCCGACAATGTAACCTGAGGCAATGCCTCATTGCCTTTCGGATTCTCGTCAAAGTATTCAAAGTTACCGCACCAGTCGAAAATATAGAATGTCTTCTTGTCTTCGCCAAAATCGAATATATCCTTACTCAATCTTGTACCTCGGCCTATCATCTGCCAGAACTTGATATAAGAGTACACCTTCTTGAAAAACACAAGGTTGAGTATATCCGGAACATCGATACCAGTATCAAGCATATCTACGCTTACCGCTATCTGAGGCATCTTATTCCTTTCTTCAAAACTGTTTATCAAGGTCTGAGAATAGTTTACTGTATTGTCTATAAGCACACAGAAATCAGGACCAAGCTCCGGGTAAAGGACATTGAACCTTTCAACTATCTGGACAGCATGTTTATGATTATAGGCAAAAATTATGGTTTTGCCAATCAAATCACCACTTTGTACCTTTAAGCCATTATTCATAAGATCCTGAAGAACATTGTCAATGGTGTCAATATTGAAGATATACTTGAAGATCTCACCTTTCTCTATATCCCTATGATACTCGGAATCAGGGTCAATATCTTTCTTAGCTTTTTCATACTCCCATACCTTCTCAAGCTGCTCTTTTTCAACCTTTGACAATTTATTATATTTAATACCTTCCTTAAGAATCTGGGTGGTTCTTGAAATCGGAGTATAATTGACAAGGTAGCCATCATCAACAGCTTCCTTAAGCTCATAAGCAAAATTCGGGTGTCCTGTTTCAAGGCCAAATATTTTGTCCACCTGCTCCCTTGGTGTAGCGGTAAGACCGACAAGAAGCGAATCGAAATAGTCAAAAATAGCAGTGTATTTACCAAATATAGAACGGTGTGCCTCGTCTATTATAATCAGGTCAAAACGACCTACAGAGAACAGTTTAGACTCCGTATCAATATAATTTATCATAGTCTGATATGTACTGAACATGATACGGGCATTCATATCAGGCTTCTTATTATCACTAAGTACTGTGATTGTAGCTGAAGGAAGAAGGTTTGTAAAATTCTTGGCAGCCTGATTAACCAATGCTGTTCTGTCGGCCAAAAAAAGAACATTCTTTACCCAACCATTCTTCATCAGGACATCAGTCAGTGAGATGGATACCCTGGTCTTTCCGGTTCCTGTGGCCATAACAAGCAGTCCCCTTCTGTGGAAGCTGTTAAAGTGTTCACAGATAGCTTTTATACCAGTCTTCTGATAATCACGGTCAGTTATATTTTCGTTTACTGAGAAATCAGTAATTTCACCTCTTTCTCTTTTTTGGATTAACAGTTCGAGTTCACCCTCTGTATGGAAACCAAGAAGTTCTCTGTCGGGATAACCGAGCCCATCAATAATAAAAGTCTTATAACCGTTAGAGTAGTAGATAACAGGTTTTACACCATATTGTTTCTCAAGACACTCTGCATACAGGATAGCCTGTTGTCTCCCTACCTTAGGATCCTTTGCAGTTCTTTTCGCTTCAATGACGGCAAGCGGTTTACCGTTACTACCGAAGAGGACATAATCAACATACCCTTTTTCCTTAGAATTAGGCATACCCTGAACCTCTGTCTCTATGCAGGCTTTGCTTGGAACAATAGCACCTTTCTTATCCAACACTTCCCAGCCAGCTTCTTGAAGCATTATATCTATGAAGTATTTTCTTGTTTCAGCCTCAGACAGTGAGGATTCCATTTTTACATTTATAGGATTACTTACTTTCTCTGGAGCTATATCCTCTATAATCTTATCCGGTATCTCTGTTTCGGTTGGAGTAGAAACAAAGAGTTCATGTTTGTCCGGTATAAGTTCTCTATTGAATGGTGCAAGTTCTTTCAGTACCCCAGTTTAAGAAGGATAAAACCTATAACATCATAAAGATTGAGAAGGGAAAAGAATGATTCTCCCCCCTTCACGTTCCCATCATGAGCACTTTTGTTACCTACTTTTCTGACATAGTGAGCTGACATCATAATTCTGTCGTTACTTATGAAGTCTGTAAAAGGAAGCCCAGTCATCAATTCATAAAGACTGTCTGTTTTTTTAAGTTCTATACCTTTCAGCTTGTATATAGCTTTTACAATCCACTCTAGTCCCCTTCTGCTGTTTATGGCAGATTCATTGTGGTCTGTCTTTTGTGTATCTTCGGCTGCCTTACAGAATCTGTAAAGGTCACTTAAGGCTTCTATATCTTTAAGGTAATCAAAATTGCTCATATACTGTTTCTTTAATTAAAGTAATAATCCATTCTACTGTTGAAAAGGTCTTCTGTTTCCTTTATGGATTTCTTTATAAGTTCCTTCTGTTTCTCTATCGCTTCTATCTTTGAGGCAAATTGTTGTTGTAGGGAGAGAGGTGGAACTTGTATATTTAGTTTCTTAATATCTTTTAAATAAATTGCAGGTTGAGCTAAAGCACCACATAGCCCTTTCATTATACTATTAATGCTAGGAGTTTTTAGATAGTATAATAGATAAATTCCATTTATTGTTTCTTGATATTTTGATAGAATTACACTTCCGATGCAGTTATTTAGAAAATCTCGACAAACATTGGTATTCAATAAGTTCAAAACTTGTTTGAAAAACTCAGATACACGTAAGATACAATATTGTAGTATTTAAAAATCTGATAATCAAAGTATTAGAAATGCTTCGCAATTTCCGAAAGCCTTTGACTCTATACAAATGTATGAAAAAATGGTATATTTTCCAAGCTTTTTCAATATTTTCTACAAGGTACAAAAAGTGAAGTATTCAGTAGATAAGAAGATAATTTTAAAATACCAGAAGCTTGCTAGATTTGCTACTCATACAAATGATTGGTTGCGTAATATTGCAGATGTGGATTTGATACAATCTCTTTAAAAGAACCATATAACCACAGGAACTGGTATGACGGTAAGTGTATTAGTCTGTCAACTATTTAAAAGTATTGTGGAGAGACCGATATGATACTTTTCGGTTAGGCTATGAATAATAGGGAGGAATATTCCACTTTGCGCTTTGACTTTTGTGGTTATGACGGGATGTTATGGTATAATCCGCTAGATAATGGGTGATATGATTTTTGGACTCAGCATAGAGTTCCGGAATTGTGGCACGGTTATTATTTTCTCCTTATCAATGATTGTGTGATAGGTTATGATATAGACTGATATAGTCATAATTCAAACAGTCCATATCGGAAAATCCCAGTGCTGACTGTTTGAAAATCGAGTTTGCCTACAGCTGATTTCCTCTTTTAATTCCCTTTTAATAGAAACACTGTATTTTAATAAAGTTTCTTTCACCTATGCCTGTATATGGTATATTTCTGAATATAGATTTGCAATACTTAAATAATAGAATTGAGTATTAATCAAATGACAAAGCAATTTAGAATATCTCATTAGAATAATTATAACAAGGGAAACAGTATAATACTTAAGTTGAAAAATATTTAAATACAACAATTATGGCAACAAAAAAGCTTTCAAATGAATTTATGGAAAAATTTCTCAATGACTCGGCATGGAAAGAACTTTCAAGCAACTTTCAGTGGACGGAACAAATGCTTGAAAAGCATAAAAGTAAAGTGGATTGGGAAAAGATATCCAATAATAGCAGTATCGTATGGACTCCAACTATGTTAGAGAAATTCAAAAAACTCATTGATTGGGAGGAACTATCCAAAACGGATTGTGAAACTATCTTAACCGAAGATTGTTTGGAACAATTTAAAGATTTTTGGGATTGGGCTGAACTATCTGATAATAGAGACGTTGAGCTTAATTATCAACTGATTGACCGGTTTATAGATCGATGGAATTGGTATAAACTCATCAATCGCTGGAGTGAAGATAAACTGTATAATATAGATTTTCTAGAACGGTATGCAGATAAAATTCCATATTGCAAGTTGCAGAATTCTCGTCTATGGGATAGACTTGTGGAAGAACGGACTAAAGAACTTAAAAACGAAGTGATAGTTTAAGACTTAACAGTATAATTTGAGTATTTTCAAGATGTATAAATAACAAAATAGAGAGAATATCATAATGAATTAAGAAATATCCAATTGTTTTATAACAAAACAATTGGATATTTCTACATCTATGCCTAACTTTGGAATAGCTTCATAAGTAATATTGTGGCATAATATTAATATAAAATCAAGTATTTATGGCAGCAAACAAATTTGGTCGGTATGTATGGCTAGTTGATTTAATCAGATGCCATCCATATATATCATTCAAAGAAATAAGTGACAAATGGGAAGACTGTGGATTGGGTGATGGCAAACCATTACCATGGAAGACATTTATGAATCATAAAGAGGCTGTACAGACAATCTTTGATATAATCATATCATGCGACGCCAAACGTGGATATGGATACTATATAGAAGATGCAGATTTGTTGGAGGGGAATTCCTTTCGTTCATGGCTGATAGATTCATAAGCTACACTGAACCAGCTCCAGGCAGACAGAAAGTTGGAGAAACGTATATCATTCGAGAAGATTCCTTCAGGGAATAAATATTTACAGATATTACTTCAGGCAATGCGTCAGAATTGTGTGGTAGAAATTACCCACCAGGGCTTTGGCAGGTCCCATGCAAGCACGTTTCAGGTGGAACGTTGGCATAGATTGCTATCAAGACAATTACTGTTGCAAAAAATGCAACACTACCACTAAAATCGTCAACGTCTTTGGATAAAACAAACTGCCGAGCTAAAACGCCAACAACAAGAGTACCTACCAATACAAGGGAATAGAGTGCTATATGTTCTATACTTTTCTGCTTCATACTTATATTTGCTGATTGTTTGTGCGTAAATATATGTCATTTCATAGATACCATGTTATAAATCCAAGAAAGTGGCAGTATTTGTCCTCGATATGGTACTTATTTCTATGCCATCTATGCCACAATAGAATGTAACTCGTATTCTCAGACGGAATATTTCCATCTTCTGCATAATACTTTTTACATGTTCACGTTCCGCAAATGATTTGGGCTTTTCCGGAAGATGTACATTGAGAAAATAGCGGCGTGTTGTTCTGTTAGTTCCAGGAATGAGAATAGGAGGGTAGAAGTCAAGATATAATGAAACTCTTCCCTTACTTATTTTCTTTTTTCTAAGATATACTTTTGAAATCATGATAATTCGGATTTGATAGGTGATACATTAGCGTTGTTTGTCATAGATTGCCGTTTACTCATGTGCGGCTATGGCAGGTTCATTAACATTATTTATGGCAATGTTTCCTGTACCAAATACCTTTCTGAGTCCTTCAATGCTTATAATGACATTCTTTCCCTTTGTCTTCTTGGGAATGTTGTACCATTTGCATCTGTTGTAGATAGTGTCACGATCTACATTGAACAATGCACAAGCTTCGGGGACGGTTATATATCCGTCCTCGCCAATCCGGGCATTTTTGATTTCATCAACATGTTTCTTGGAATACAAGGTAGTATTCCCGGTTTTTTCCTTTTTCTTGGGAATTTTATACCTTGAGGTAAAGCTGTGTACGGCCTTTACCGTCATCTTGTAGATTTTCTGGATCTGTTCGATTGTGTACCACTCTGTTATTTCTTCAGCTTCCTTATATCCCAACTTCCTGAAATAGCGGTCAATATGTTCCATACTGAACAGCCTCTTTCCTGAAAGAGTGGCTGAAGGAATGTTGTTTTCTTTAGCAATCACATAAAGTCTGCTATAAGAAATCTGGTACTTTTCTTCTATCTCTTTTGCAGAGTAGAAATCAGTAATTGTTTTTGTAGACTTAACAGGTCTCTCTTGCATTGTTTTTACGCTTTTTAAATTCATCATAACCGTTTCAACCTCTTTGCGTTTAACAATAATTCTACTACCAATTTGTGAAAAAGGAATTTCATAAATCCTCATGTAAGTATAAATACTTTTTCGGCTTACCCCCAGATAAATGGCGAGTTGTTTCAGGCTGATAAATTCTCTCGCCTGTATAACTTCCAGTTCATCCACAGCCAGACGGATTCTTTTCTTCTTTTCCTCTTTCACTTCTTTTGTGACTGCATTATAGCGGTCACTTCTAATTAACTCCTTGTAATACTTGTCGTTACAAGCCTTACAACAGAAACGTGTCTTGCAGGTCTTTGCTATGAAAGTCTTTCCGCAAAATTCACAGATTCTTTCAATTCTTACCTTGTTACCCATATTTTACTCTCCAAAACTCGCTGCGAAATAGTGTGTAAAGGTGTGTAATGATGTGTAAATACCTTTTGTACTTCGCACACGTTGTTAGTGAAAAATTACTCTAATGAGTCAACAGGTACTTTCGGGGTACAAAAATATGCAAAACCGTGAAAATAAACAATGTTAGCGTAGATTGCTAACATTGTTTAATATATTGATTATTAGACTTTTATTTGTTATTGTTTGCTGGCGTTTTTCATCGTTTTTCAGTCCTTATTTCCCGATGCAGCATATTATGCTAATTGATTGTCAATAGTTTATGGTTTAAAAGATAGAAGCCTCAAAAATTTACTTGTTTTTTTGCCGAAAATCGAAGATTTAACACTTTTAACCTTAGTTTGTTTTCAAACGAAGGGAAAAAGAGAAAAATGACTCTATTTTGCTCTTAAATCTCCGTTTCGCAAAGATAGGGCATGTCTGTGATTATTTCGCTGATTATGGATGCAAAATCATAAATGAGTTCACGGATTTTTTAGCTTATAATTGGGGTGGTCTTCGATTTTGGTATAGCTATTTCTTTCTTCCCTCTTTTAGTTTTACTTTAATGCGTGTATATATGAATACAGGGATAAAGTAAAGTTACTTTTCGTTTGAATGGTCAAACTAATATTAAACAGACATAGCAAGGAGGGGTTGTTTACGCCTGTATAACGAATAGTATTTTATTTGTTAGTAGATGTATACTGTGCTTATGAATAATATGATGGCATTTAATTTTGAAATTCTATTCCAAATGATTATGTCTATGACTGATTATATGGCTTTGATGCGATTTTTTATGTGTAATGTATCATTAAATAAGTAAAAAGTAGTATCTTTGTATATTATATGATGAGTTAACATGGCAAAGAATACAATGGGGACTAAGTTGCCCCGAAAATTAGAACAAAAGATGTCCGTTGTGGGAGAACAGATTAAACTGGCTCGCTTGCGCAGGAATCTGAGTGTAGCTCAAGTGGCGGAACGTGCCACCTGTTCTCCGTTGACCGTGTCCCGAATAGAGAAAGGTGTGCCGACAGTGGCAATCGGAATATATTTGCGCGTGTTGTATGCTTTACAGCTTGACGATGATATTCTGTGGTTGGCCAAAGAAGACAAACTAGGGAAAACATTACAGGATTTGAGTTTGAAGACAAGGAAAAGAGCTTCGAAAAAGAGATAAAACTCACTTTTTTCTGCATATAAGTCGATAATGACTCTATCAGGATAAAAAATACAGCTTAAAATTTTGTATTATGCCATAAAAACATTATGTTTGCACTGCATAATAATGTGGGATATGAAATTTGTTGATAGAATAGATGAAGCAGCACGACTGAAGGATGCTCTTGCAAGAGAGAAATCCTCGTTAGTTGTGATGTATGGTCGCAGACGATTGGGTAAATCAACGCTTATTAAAAGGGTGTTGTCAGAAAATGATGTATACTTCCTTGCAGACCGTTCGGAAGGTCAACATCAGAGGGCATTACTTGCAAAAGTGATAGCACAGGTGTTTCCTGATTTTGAGAAGTTGTCGTATCCCGATTGGGAGTCGATGTTTCGTGCGGTTAATTATCGAACAGACAAACGTTTTACTTTGTGTTTGGACGAATTTCCGTATCTTGTGGAGCAATCTCCTGAACTGCCGTCTGTATTGCAGAAACTTGTTGATGAGAAACAGTTGAAGTATAATCTGGTGCTTTGTGGTTCATCACAAAATATGATGTATGGGTTGTTTCTTGATTCTACTGCGCCTCTTTATGGTCGTGCTGATGAGATAATGAGACTTACCCCTATACGTTTACCCTATATTCAGGAGGCATTGAACCTTAATGCGATGAACGCTATTGAAGAGTATGCTATATGGGGCGGTGTGCCGCGCTATTGGGAACTGAGGGAAAACAGAATTTCGCTTGATGATGCCATGTGGCATAATATCCTTTCTGTAAATGGGACTCTTTATGAGGAGCCGGTAAAACTGTTTCAGGATGATGTTAAGGATATAGTCAAGACTTCGACAATAATGTCTTATATCGGTACTGGTGCAAACCGTCTTTCCGAAATTGCTGCACGATGCAATGAACCTGCAACTAATCTGTCGCGTCCATTGAAGAAACTTGTTGATCTCGGTTTTTTGGAAAAAGATGTTCCGTTCGGGATTGATGAAAAGAATGCGAAAAAGAGCCTCTACAAGATTGCCGATCCGTTTATGGCATTCTACTATCAGTTTGTTGTCCCTAATCGTTCGTTCATTGAACTTGGTCGTCGCTTACCCATAGAACAGGCTTTGACTGCTCATTTCTCTGAGTATGTGAGTATGCAATGGGAAAAACTGTGTCGGGATGCCGTAACAGGAAATCTTGTTAATGGAGTAGTTTATGGCAAAGCAAAACGCTGGTGGGGCTCTGTTCTCAATGAGGATAAGAAGCCGGAACAAGTTGAATTTGACGTGATGGCTGAATCGCTCGATAAAAAGTATCTGTTGGTCGGAGAATGTAAATGGACAACAGGGGAGAATGGCAAACAGCTAACTGCTGAGCTTCTCCGCAAAGCTAATCTGTTGCCGTTTGCTAAGAACTACACTATCGTTCCTGTACTGTTCCTTAAGAACGCTCCGAAAGATGATGCTGGGAATGCAATGTTGTCGGAAAATGTTGTAGAGTTAATGAAGTAAAGAGATATCAAATTTACGATTTGACAGAGTTATTAGATGGCAAAAAAAACAATAAATAAAGAGCTTACAGGTGCACAGGACTTATACAATTTCTTGTTTGAGGCCTGTAATATAATACGCGGTCCTGTAAGCCAAGATAATTTTAAGGATTATATCACGCCTTTACTTTATTACAAGCGGATATCTGATGTTTATGATGAAGAAACAGAAGAAGCTTTAATATCAAGTGGTGGTGATAAGGAGTATGCATCTCTGCCAGAACAACATCGTTTTGTTATTCCTGATGGTTGTCATTGGCAAGAAGTCCGAGAGCGTACAGAAAATCTTGGAGCTGCCATAGTCGGTGCTATGAGGCAGATAGAGATAGCAAACCCAGATACATTGTATGGGGTGCTATCTATGTTTTCATCTCAGAAATGGACTAACAAAGCAATACTCAATGATAGCAAGATTCGTGACCTGATAGAACATCTATCAAAACGAAAACTTGGTAATAAGGATTACCCTGCGGACTTAATGGGTGATGCTTATGAAATATTATTGAAGAAGTTTGCCGATGATAGTAAGGCTCAAGCTGGAGAGTTTTATACTCCTCGTTCTGTTGTGAGATTATTAGTGCATATTCTCGATCCGCAACCGGGGGAAACTGTATATGATCCTGCTTGTGGTAGTGGAGGAATGCTTATCGAAGCTATACGATATATGCACGATGATTCTCTTTGCTGCGGAAGTATATTCGGACAGGAAAAGAATGTCGTGAATGCGGCCATTGCTAAAATGAATCTATTCCTGCATGGTGCATCTGATTTTAATGTAATGCAAGGCGACACATTGAGAGACCCAAAAATTCTTCAAGGTGGTAATATCGCCAAATTCGATTGTGTTATAGCAAACCCCCCATTTTCTCTTGAAAATTGGGGAGCAACGGAATGGAGTTCAGATAAATATAAGCGCAATATCTATGGCACACCGAGTGATAGTTGTGGTGACTATGCGTGGATTCAGCATATGATATGTTCTATGTCTTCCGGCAAGGGGCGTATGGCTGTTGTAATGCCGCAAGGTATTCTGTTTCGTGGAAATCAAGAAGCAGAAATAAGGAAACAATTAGTCGAAAGTGATTTGATAGAAGCCGTTGTTACATTAGGAGATAAATTGTTTTATGGAACTGGACTTTCACCGTGCTTTTTGATAATACGAAGAATGAAACAGGCTCATCATTCCGGACGGATTTTGATGATAGATGGTTCCAAAATTCTAACTCAAAAGAGAGCGCAGAATATTTTAGAAGAGAATGATATAGATAGGTTATATTCACTTTATCAAAATTACTCCGATGAAGAGGACTATTCTCGAATCGTTACATTGCAGGAGATAAGAGATAAAGAGTATAATCTTTCGCCCAATCGCTATGTGGTTTACCACAAGGAGGAAATTCGTCCTTATGCGGAAGTGTTGGCTGAGTTCAAACAAGCATACGCAGATGTGAAGCGATTGGAGAACGAATTTTCATTACTCATTAACGCATAATCAATATGGCAGAAAAAGTAAAACAATATCGTCTTCCTGATGACCCTATTACGCTCGATGAACTTAAAAGTTTCCTTTGGGCGGCTGCCACTCATTTGCGTGGTCAGATTGATGCTGCAGGATATAAAGAGTATATTTTCCCTTTGCTTTTTTTCAAACGCATTTCCGATGTTTATGATGAACAGTTTGAAGGATTTGTGTGTGAAGGAGGAGTTGAGTATGCAGGTATGCAAGTAGAAGATCTCCCCATCCGTATTCCTGATGGTGCGCACTGGAGAGATGTTCGTGAGGTGACGGAAAATGTTGGTAATAAATTAGTCGAAGCATTTATTGCCATTGAGCAAGCCAATCCTGCTAAGGAAATGGATGGTAGAAAAATCGGAGGATTAGAAGGTATTTTCGGACCTAAGGATGGCTGGACCAATAAGGCGAAGATGCCTGATAATATCATTACTTCGTTGATTGAGGATTTTTCTAAATATACGTTGAGCCTAAAGGCTTGTCCTGCCGATGAGATGGGGCAGGCATACGAATACCTTGTTGGAAAGTTTGCCGATGATGCCGGAAATACTGCTCAGGAGTTCTATACGAATAGAACAGTCGTTCAACTTATGGCTGAGATACTGCAGCCACAACCGAATGAAAGCATTTATGACCCAACTTGTGGTTCCGGGGGTATGTTGGTTAAATGTTTAGACTATCTTCGCAACAAAGGTGCAGAGTGGCAGAGTGTACAGGTGTTCGGACAAGAGGTGAATGGCTTGACTTCTTCTATTGCACGAATGAATCTTTATTTGAATGGAGTTGAAGATTTTTCGATTGCATGTGCAGATACGTTGGAGCATCCTGCATTCTTGGATGGCAGCCATCTTCGTAAGTTCGACATTGTTCTGGCAAATCCTCCTTATTCAATCAAAGAATGGAATCGTGAAAAATTCATGAATGATAAGTGGGGACGTAATTTCTTGGGAACGCCTCCGCAAGGAAGAGCTGATTATGCATTTTTTCAACATATTATTGCTTCGATGGATAGAAATACTGGTAGGTGTGCTATATTGTTTCCCCATGGTGTACTATTTCGTGATGAAGAATATGAGTTGCGCAAAAAATTAGTTGAAATAGATATTGTAGATTGCGTAATTGGACTTGGTCCTAATCTATTTTTTAATGCTTCTATGGAGGCTTGTATTATTATCTGCAAAAATAGAAAAGAAGATAGTCATAAAGGTAAAGTTATTTTTATTGACGCAAAAGGAGAGGTATCAAGAAAGAATGCTGAAAGTTATTTAGAAAATACTCACATCCAGAAAATTATTTCTGCTTATGAAAATTTTGAAGATATAGAATATTTTGCAAAAGTTGCTGATATAAATGATATAGATAATAATAAGAGTTTGCTTAGTATACAAAGTTATGTCAAGCAAAAAGGAACAAATGAAATATACATTTTGGATGAATCACTCCCAAAATGGATTGAGGCTTCAAGATCAATGCATATCGAAGTTGCTAATCTTTTAAGTATGCTAAAATATGAGTAGGGTAAAGTTTGGAGATGTCGTTAAAGATGTGAAGATAAATATAGATCGTCTAAATAATCCGTATGAATACTATGTTGCAGGCGATCATATGGATTCGGAGGATTTAACCATACATAGGAAAGGATGTTTTACAACAGATGATGTTGGACCTGCTTTTATTCGTGTATTTAAACCAGGTCAGATTTTGTATGGTTCAAGAAGAACATATCTAAAGAAAATAGCAGTTGCTGATTTTGAAGGAGTATGTGCTAATACTACTTTTGTTTTTGAAACGAAAGATCCTCATGCATTTGAGCAACGTTTGTTGCCGTTCATTATGCTATCAAAGGATTTTACGACTTGGTCGATAGCTAAATCAAAAGGTTCTACAAATCCTTATGTGTTATTTTCTGATTTGGCTGATTTTGAGTTTGAATTACCTCCATTAGAGGAACAAAAAGTTCTTGTTGATAAATTATGGGCAGCCTATCGATTGAAGGAGGCTTATAAGAAACTACTTGTTGCCACTGATGAAATGGTGAAATCGCAATTTATCGAGATGTTTGGGAATCCTCTTTCTTTAAATCAGAAGAATGAGTTGAAAAGATTAGGAGAATGTTGTATTCTAAATCCAAGACGTCCTAACATTGCTCTTTGCGACACCGATAAAGTCTCTTTTATTCCTATGCCGGCGGTAAGTGAGGATGGATATTTGGTAGATATGACTGACGAAGAATATGGAAAAGTAAAAAAAGGCTTTACATATTTTGAGAATAATGATGTCTTGTTTGCCAAAATTACACCTTGTATGGAGAATGGCAAAGGAGCTATTGTACATGGACTTACAAATGGTATAGGAATGGGATCTACAGAATTTCATGTATTGCGGCCAATTAACGGAATATCTAGTCCCTATTGGCTGTTAGCATTAACACGAATGCCTATATTTCGTGAGCGTGCTGCAAAAAATATGTCTGGAACAGGCGGGCAGAAAAGAGTTAGTGCTTCATATCTGGACCATTTTATGGTTGGATTGCCTGCGATGGAGGAACAAAGGCGTTTTGAAGCAATATATAGACAAGCCGACAAATCAAAATTTGGCGACTTCAAATCGCAATTTATCGAGATGTTTGGTAATCCTGTTACGAATACAAAAGGTTGGAAGACTGCTAAGATTAAAGATGTCGCCCCGGAAATGCCTTCTAAAGAGCAACTATCTGGCAAAATCTGGCTATTGAATCTTGATATGATAGAATCAAATACTGGTAGGATAATAGAGAAGGTCTATGAAGATGTTGAGAATGCTTTATCTGTTCAATCCTTTGATGAAGGGAATGTACTATTCTCAAAATTAAGGCCTTATTTAAACAAGGTTGTGATACCAGATGAGCCTGGAATGGCAACGACAGAACTGGTTCCATTACGTCCAGAGCCTAGTAAATTGCATAAAGTATTTTTGAGTCATCTGTTGCGGGGTAATCAGTTCGTTAATTATGCAAATGATATAGCTGGAGGTACTAAAATGCCACGAATGCCGCTCACTGAGTTAAGAAACTTTGATTGTATCTTACCGCCAATGGACAAACAACTTGAATTCGTTTTCATAGCAGAACAGGTCGATAAATCAAAATCTGTCATTCAAAAAGCTTTAGTATATTTGAATGACATACAGAGTGACGAATTAGGGAAAATCGCTTAATTATTAAATTGATAACAATAAAAACCATAGATATGTTTAACGAAGACAATACAGTGGAGCAAATGCTCATAGAAGCTGCAACCCAAAGTAGTTGGCAGTATGTAAAGTCACAGGATATACCTCGTAGTTCTGATTCTGTCCTTGTTGAATCATGGCTATTGGAAGCTCTTGTCAGGTTAAATCCAATAACACGTCAACAAGCGGAGCAAGTTATTTATAAACTCCGTGCTGCTATTACTTGTGGAGGTAATTATGATGAATTGGTGACTGCCAATGACCGTTTTCGTACATTATTATTTAATGAAAACACAGAGCCTTTTGGAAAGGATGGTGAATATATACCTATCAGATTCTTTAGCGAAGATGCGGTCGAAGATTATTGTGTAGTGACCAATCAATGGGAGTTTCCACGTAGTTCTGTTGAAGGAGGTAAACGTTTGGATTTGGTTTATCTGATAAATGGAATTCCGGTTTGTGTTGGTGAAGCAAAATCTCCTGTTCGCCCTCAGATAACATGGGCTGACGGAGCCATTGATATGCTGCATTACGAAAAGAGCATTCCAGAAATGTTTGTTCCGAATATATTAACCTTTGCTACAGAAGGTAAAGAACTTCAATATGCCGGCATCTGTGCCCCTGTTGACAAATGGGGACCTTGGTTTAATGATGAAAGTCGTCAGCATGGTACAATAGAGTCGGTTAAAAGTAACGTAATGGGGTTGGTTCAACCAAACCGACTGCTTGATATATATCGTTACTATAGTGTTTTTACAGGAACATCATCAGGCAAAAAAATAAAAATAGTTTGCCGTTATCAACAATATCTAGGTGGTGAAGCTATTGTTCAGCGTGTCTTAAATACATATCGAGAGAAACAAGGTCCGAAGAAAGGTCTTATTTGGCATTTCCAAGGTTCGGGAAAATCATGGTTGATGGTATTTGCTGCCCAAAAATTACGTTTGCAGAACGAATTACATGCTCCCACAGTTGTTATCGTTGATGACCGTATTGATTTGGAAGATCAGATAACGGGCGATTTTACTCGTGCTGATATTCCTAATATAGAATCTGCAAAGACAAAAGATGAGTTAGTTGCATTTTTCAAGCAGGATCAGCGCAAGATTCTGATAACGACAATTTTCAAGTTCGGAGATGTTGATAGTGTACTGAATGAAAGAGATAATATCATTTTATTGGTAGATGAAGCACACCGAACTCAGGAAAAGGATTTAGGACAAAAAATGCGCAATGCATTACCTAATGCATTTTTCTTTGGCCTTACCGGAACGCCTATCAATAAACGAGATAAGAATACTTTTCAATCTTTTGGAGCTGATGAGGATTTAGAGAAAGGTGGATATATTTCAAAATATACTTTCCAAAATTCTGTTGAAGATGGAGCTACGCTTGAATTGAATTTCCAAACAGTGCCGGTAGAGATGCATCTTAACGAAACTCAATTACAAGAAGAATTTGATGAACTGACCGATCAAATATCCGAGGACGAAAAGAACGAATTAGTAAAACGAACTTCTGTTGAAGCATTTTTTACAGCAGAGAAGCGAATTAACGATGTCGCACGTTATATTGTAAATCACTTCAAAGAGTATGTAGAGCCCACTGGAATGAAAGCTCAAGTCGTGGTATATAACCGAGACTGCTGTGTGAAATATAAGAAAGCGATTGATGCTCTTTTGGGTTCGGAAGATGCAACCACTATCGTTATGCATACGGCTGGCGATAAAGCTGATGAGTATAAAGCATACCGTCGTGATAGAGAACAAGAAAGAAAACTTCTTGACCAATTCCGTGATCCATTGTCACCGATTAAAATGGTGATTGTCACTTCAAAGCTGTTGACAGGTTTTGATGCTCCAATTTTGCAATGTATGTATCTTGATAAACCAATGAAGGATCATACGTTGTTACAAGCTATTTGCCGTACGAATAGAAAGTACAATGTTGATAAGAAATGTGGTCTGATTGTAGATTTCGTTGGTGTATTTGATAATGTAGCCAAAAGCCTTGCTTTTGATGAGGAGACGGTAAAAACGGTTGTAAAGAATATTGATGAGATAAAAGTGTTGATACCTCAATTTTTGCAAGAGTGTATTGACTTTTTCCCTGGTGTAGACCGGACAATCGGTGGTTGGGAAGGTTTGCAAGCTGCCCAGCAATGTTTACTTGATGAGTCTACAAAAACGAATTTTGCAAAACATTTTTCACGATTGGCTAAAGCTTGGGAAACAGTAAGCCCGGATGCAATGCTGGCTGCTTATCTGGCGGATTATACTTGGCTGGCTCAGGTATATCAAAGTGTACGTCCTGTTAGTACCGGAGGATCACTCATATGGACTTTATTGGGTGCTAAAACCATTGAAATCATTCATCGTAACATTGATACAATTGATATTGGGACTCCACTTGAGGATCTTGTGGTAGATGGAGATGTAATTGATATGGTGTTGGAGCAAGCCAAAGACAATCCTAAAAAGATATTGGAAGTGGAAAAAATGCTTCGTTTGAGGTTAGGAGAGCATCATGGAGACCCCAATTACAAGGCATTTGCTGAGAAGTTGGATGAACTGCGCCGTCATATGGAGGAAAATCTTATAACTAGTATTGATTTCCTCCGAGGATTGCTCACCCTTGCTAAAGAAGTGCTTGAGGAAGAAAAAAACTCAAATCAACCTCTTGACAAGAGGGAACAAGCTAAAGCTGCTCTTACGGAGTTGTTTGAATCAATTAGAACTGAGGATACTCCTATCATTGTAGAACGTGTAGTTGCTGATATAGATGAAAATGTGGTAGCTATTGTACGTAAGTTTAAAGATGCTTTTAAAAGCATTACAGCTCAGCGAGAGATAAAAAAGAAACTACGTTCTATTCTGTGGGTTAACTACCAGATTAAAGATCAAGAAGTTTTTGATAAGGCTTATCAGTATATTGAGATGTATTATTAATTGGTTGATAAAATAAATTTGTTATGGCTGTTGAATCACACGATAAGAAACTTGATGACCTTCTAAAAATGGTTGAAGAAGGTAAGGCTCAATTACCCGACTTTCAACGTAGTTGGGTTTGGGATGACACGAAGATATGTAAACTAATAGAAAGTATCACATCTGGCTTCCCAATGGGTGCAGCGATGTTTTTGGCTAATGGTGGTGAGCATATCCGTTTTAAGTATCGCACATTTGAAGGTGTGGATTCTATATCAGAAGTTACACCTGAGTGGCTTGTGCTCGATGGACAACAGCGACTCACAACCTTATATCAGGTCTTGAAAAGTAAGAAAGCAACTAATACTCGATTAGAGACCAATCGAGATACAATTATCAAACGCTATTATTATCTAGATATTCGTAAATGTCTAGACTCTACTGCGGACAGATTGGAAGCAATCATATCTGTATCAGAGAAGAAACAGCTTACAACAAATATTGGTCGTGATGTAACGCTGGACTTATCCACAAGAGAGAAAGAATTTGAGAACCTGATGTTTCCCTTGAATATTACGTTTTCTCATAATGATACGGAAGATTGGCATTATGATATGGAAGACTATTACAAAGGTGATAGAGAGTATAGAAATTTATTCCGTGATTTCTCACAGCAGATTCTTCGCCCAATTTTAGAGTATAACATACCTATAATTCAGCTTGATAAAGAAACCCCGAAAGAAGCTGTCTGCCAGATTTTTGAGAATGTAAACACTGGTGGTGTACCTCTTACGGTTTTCGAACTCGTCACAGCTACATTTGCTGCTGAAGGACATGAATTGAGAAAAGATTGGGAGACCATTCGTCATATTTTTGCTCAAAAAGTAAATGGCGAGCTATTGAAAGAAATCACTGGCGCTAATTTTTTGGCAGCAATGACTCTGTTGGTATCATATTATAAAAGAGTGGTTTCAGGTGATGATGAGCGTGTGGCTGTAACATGTAAGAAAAAAGACATTCTTAGGCTTGAATTGAAAGATTATTTGAAGTATCATGACGCTTTGATTAAAGGTTTCTGTGATGCAGCTGATTTCTTAGTACATCAGGGGATTTTCCGTTCCAGAGATCTTCCATATTCGTCACAACTTATTCCACTTGCTGCAATCTTTGCATACGACAACGAAAATAAAAAAATGTTGCATCTTGGAAGCAAACAGGAATTATTGTCTCGTTGGTATTGGTGTGGCGTAATGGGTGAACTATATGGGGGTGCCAATGAAGCTAGATTTGCAACTGATATAATGGGCGTATTCCGTTGGATGGAAGGTGGTGAAATGCCAGAGACTGTATATCGTTCCAATATACAACCAACTCGTTTATTGACCATGCAGACTAGGAATAGTGCAGCGTACAAAGGTGTTATGGCACTTATCTTACAAGATTCACCACTTGATTTTATGACAGGTCATCGTATGGATATAGCATCTTACATTGATGAAGATGCTGATATTCATCATATATTCCCTCAAACTTATTGCGAGAAAAATAACCTTCCACGTATAAAATGGAATTCTGTCATTAATAAGACTCCAATTTATGCATCTTCCAATCGTTCAATAGGAGGACATGCACCAAGTACCTATATTGGAACTATGGCAAATAAGGGATTAAAACAAGTTGAGATACAGGAAGCTATAGAGTCACATAAGGTAAGTTATGCTCATCTTGCATTAGATGATTTCAATGCTTATTTCATAGATCGAGCAAAACAATTGCTTGACAGAATAGAGCAAGCGACAGGCAAATCTGTCTCAGGAAGAGATAGCGAAGAAACAATCCGTGAATTTGGTGTTGCTTTAATATAGATAGCAATCTGTAACAAACTAGAAAAATATGATTAATAAATAGCTGAAAATAAATGAACTGGAGATTTTGGAAGAAAATATGTGCAAATAATTCGATGGAGGATGATAAACAAGTATCATTAACTCCTGCTCTGCTTAATCGTGATAGTGAAAGTGATAAGAAGCAGTATAGGAGTGTTTTGAATCTTGCACGAAAACTAGAAGAGAAAGACATATTGAACATTGCTCTTACTGGTCCTTATGGATCCGGTAAGAGTTCCATTCTTCGCTCTTTGATGAAAGACTATCGTAAATACAAATATCTTTCAATATCTCTTGCTACTCTAAAGTCACCATTAGATGATAAAAAGAATAAAATAGATATTGATACGATGAATAATCGTATTGAATACAGCATTCTTCAACAACTTATTTATAAAGAAAAACAAGAGACGCTTTATAACTCCAGATTAAAAAGGATTTATCATAAATCAACTTGGGCTCAATATGCTTTATCTTTTGCAATAATATTTTATATTGTTGCCTTAATTATTGTATTTGAACCATCATTTTTGGAGGTGGATTGGATTTGCAATCGCTTAAGTAATCCAGTATTAAATAAATGGTCTGATATTTTTGCTCTATCATATATATTTGTTGCAACAATAATATTCGTTCAAAAGACTGTCAAATCATTGAGTAATAGTAAACTGAATAAGTTAAATCTAAAGAATGGAGAGATTGAATTAAAAGAAAACAAAGAAGATACATCCGTTTTCAATAAGCACATGGATGAGATTGTCTATTTCTTTGAGGTTACTGATTATAATGTTGTGATTATAGAAGATTTAGATAGATTTGATAATACGGATATTTTTCTTAAGTTAAGAGAGGTAAATCAACTCTTGAATCAGTCAAACTCTGTGGGGCGTAAAGTTACGTTCATTTATGCGGTTAAAGATGATATGTTTTTTGATGAAGAACGTACTAAATTCTTTGATTATATCACAACTGTAATCCCAATAATCAATTCTTCAAACTCGGCAGACAAACTGAAAGAGGAACTAGAGATAAAAGGCTATTCAGATCTTAATGTCGAGGTAATAGACAGTTTGGCTTTTTTCATTGACGATATGAGATTACTGAAGAATATTGTCAATGAATATGCCCAATATAGAGAAAAACTTGATGAGAAACTTGATCAAAACAAACTTCTTGCAATGATTGTATATAAAAACTACCATCCAAAAGATTTTGCTGATCTGCATAAAGGAAAGGGTGTTTTGTATGATTGTTTGCATAAGAAAAGTGAATTATTGGTTGAGCGCAATAGACAGATTGACGAGCGTATTAATGGAATAACTAAAAAACTTCAATCTTTAGAAGCGACACATGCCATACAAGAAAAAGAATTAAGGCTGATTTATATTGAAGGGTATCGTAGAAAATTATCAAAACAAAATGAAAATAATGCCTTTTTGTTTTTTGTCGAAAACAATTTTATACCTCTTGAAGATATCGCAGAAAATGAAACGTTATTTAATTCCTTTATATCGCAATCCTCATTTCGATATCAATGTTTTAAGAGGCATCAAACTAACACATATTATGGTGTTAGATATTATTATGATACATCTGAAGATAGTTGCAATATTCAATTCAGTCAAATAGAGAAAATAGTTAATTCTACCTTTACCTACCATGAGCGATTAGAAGCCTTGCGAGAAGGGGAAAAAAGATATCGTGAACAAATCAAGATACTAGAATTATCTCGTAATAATCATTATGCTACTCCAATACAAGAACTGTTGCTGGATGTTGATATGCAGACGCATAAAATTTTTAGTGAACTCAATGTCTCTAAAATGCTTGAAGTTTTCTTGAAAGAAGGACTTATAAATGAAGATTACTTTGATTATATATCTTTCTTTTTTGGTAAGTCAATTAATAAGCACGACCATGATTTTATCCTTGAATTAAAACTTCGGCATAGTTTGCCGTATGACTATCATATAGATAAAGTAGGGCAGTGCGTAAAAAACATTCCTGATAAATGTTACAACGATGTAAGTATATTGAATATTCAGGTGGTCGATTGTATTTGTCAGCATCTTGAAGAAGCAAATAACTCAAAACTTCATTCGATAGCACAAGTTATTATGCATAATAAAAAGTGGGACTTTTTGATTGACTTCTATAAATCAGTTGAAGATTCAAGCTCGCTTTTCAACCATTTGGGCAGTATCGTTGATGGATTATGGAAGATCTTCGTGAAACAGAATTCCGATGAATTATTCGAGTCTTGGTTACGATTCCTCGAATTGAACCATTCCACCAAAGAAAGTCGTAACTGGTTGAATAAACACTTCGCATTTATATCTCATAGAGTAGATCTCATAGGTTTTGATACAATCAAACAAATAGTGTCGAATGGAAAACTGATTTTTACAGATATAGATGCAGAGTCTAGGTGTTTGCTTGAGTATGTTGTAGAAAACAAAGCATATATGTTGACACCAGAAAATGTTGTATGCGCATTTGTTCATTATCGAAATGAGAGGGTGGAAACATTGGATAATTATCCTTTAAATGTTACAATACTGAGGAGCTGTAAATCAGCTAAATCTATATCAGATTATATAGATGAATGTTTTGACAATGCACTAAATAATGTATTTATTACAGATACGGCAAAAAAAGAGAGTGTGGGAATTATTCTTGAAATTATTAATTCTGAGGATATAACAGAGGACACAAAACGCAAATACCTTTCTGGGCAACAGAATAAAGTTTCTCTTTCCGATGTTAACAATATACAGTGGGAGTTCGCTATTGAAGTTGATATAGTTATACCAGCATGGCCTGAGATATATGCATTTTATGAGAGTCAGAATAATGTAATGATTTCCAGTTTGCGAATATTCATTACCAAACATATTGATGAATTAACAGATATATCTGAATTGGATGATACTCAGAAAGAACTACTGGCACACAGTGCTTTATTGACATCAGATTTTGAAATTTTGGTATACGATAAACTTGTCAAAATCTTTGATGGAGTTACATTTAAGGATGCGGATATTAACAGTGTAGATAACGCTCATTTTAAGTCGTTACTTTGTGCTGATATGCTTCCATATAGCACATATTATACGACAACAATTAGAGACAATCATAGTGATGTACTTACTTATTATGTAGATAAGTATTTGGATGAGTGTATTATAGAAATAGAGGAGTTGCCTACAGATATGAGGCTATACAAGCATCTTATGAAAAATCCAAGAGTAATCGGTGAAAAAGCTCTAAGTGTAGTTCAACATTTTCTTCCTCATATTGTGTGGGATAACGAATTGGCAAATATCACTCTTCCTGTGTTGAAAAACAATATTGAAAAATTTGATTATGACATAGAGAAGAACATTTTGGTCGCCTCTACTAATTTGCCAGAGCGATTGTCTTTTTTGATAGACTTGGTTGAAAAGTTTAGAGATGATTTTGACATTGTGACAGAATTAATAGAGTCTTTAGGCGATTCTTATCGAAGTATTACAGATAAATCAAAAAAGGCTACTATAGAAAATAATCACATGAATGAAATGCTTTTAGGGAAGCTAAAAACTATTGGATATATCTCATCATATAGAGAAGATGATGATAAACTTCGTGTAAGTCATAAACGTAATCACTAAATCAAATGCAAGAGAATAGAGGAATTTATAACTAAAGTTATGGAAAGAAAAGGGATTGTTTGATAACGAATAAAATAAAGTCTCAACCGATAGCATTCCTATCCGATTGAGACTTTTCGTTTATTTATCCCTGTCCGAAAACTTCTGTATAATTACAGCAATACCAATCCCCAAAACAACCATAAGAATACAACCAATAACAGCCTTCCAAATCAATCCGGAATGCAAAATCTCTGCATTAGCTACTATCATGCACACGAAAAAAGAAGATAGAGCAACTACAATGGTAATCAAAATGTAGAATGCCGTATCTGGGATGGGGATGGCATTGCTGGCTTTCTTTATTCTTCGCTCGGCTTCCTTACATTTGCTCTCAATCTGGCTGAGAAAATTGTATAGAAGGGTCGCACCGAATTCTACTGCTAACTTCTGTATTTCTTCAGAAATAATAGGTTTGCACTCATGTATAGAGTCGGATAGATTTTCAACTTCTGTTCTCAGCTTATATACGTTGTCATTCAGGCTGACAAGTTCCTTTGCGTTGATATCGAGTAACCGCTTTTCTTCCTCCAGATATTCATTCTTGGGAGTGGCTTTTATGGCTTCCGCTTCACTCATTTCCGCGGAAAAATCGAATTTCTTTTTCATGTTCGGTTTCATGGGCTTATCGTTTTAATCCTGTTTTCAGTTTCTTTCCTAACGAACGACTGGCGGCATGAGCGCATCTGCGAGCCCATTGCAAATTGTCTTCATCCTTGTCTCTCCACGGAAGGTCGCTTTGTGAGCCTCCACCACCTCCACCGGTTGTTACGTTGGGGGTATCTATCAGTCCGACAAATATAGCTACTGCCATATCGGTAAGTTCCTGACAGTTGGCAATAAACCTGTAATCAAATTCGTCATTAAAACAGTCAAGTATTTTTTCCGGAATATAGAATCTGTAATCCTTACCTTCATGGCTGAGGGCATAGGAAATCATATCCTGACTATATGTGAGATATTGGGTATAGTCAATAGGAGCAACCTTATGTATCGCTGCCTGTTGAACGGCTTTGGGAGCATTATTTCTAATGACGGTAGCTGACTGATGGTGCAGTTTCTCCCATGTCGCAGGAAGTTTCGAGACCATCAGGTTCCTGCCGATTCCCAATTCTGAAGCCTTGTATTTGGTGTTTCCATTCATGAGGGCATATCCACGAAGAATACCTTTCTTGTCCTCTCTTTCATGGACGGTATAACCTTTCCGTATAAGAGTGTTCTTGTACTCATCCCATGACCATGATGGCATTGCTTTCAACACCTCCATACAGTCCCGGTTCACTTGTGGAATGTTACGATTTCTGATTTGTTCTGCAGTCGTCCAGCCACGTTTCTTTGCCACTCGCTCGGCGGCACGTTGCGCCCGAAGATGAATGTTATGGTCGTTGTTGATATTGCCATTTTCATCCAAACGGCAGACCGCAGCATGGAGGTGGGGAACTTCGCCTTTGGATTCTGTATGCAGCCAAACAGAGTATTTACTGTTAGCTAAATTGGTTGGACAGGAACGGATTTTTCCATCCTTGCCGGTAATCACCTGTTTGTCGAACTCCTCGGCGAAATCTTGCCAAAGTTTTTGCCAATCTTCGATGTCATAGAATTGGGTATGTTTGGGCGATGGACTCAACTCGATTCTGATAACGGAGTTCTTTATCGGGCGATGCTGGGATATGGTCAACTGCATGGAGTTCCATATCCCCATAGCGTCCGGTTCTGAGGGCAACAGATTGTCCAATACCCGATAAATTTTCTCCGGATGCTTCTTATGTTGTGATTCACCGGTAATGTAACGGAGGTCGTTGATGCCGTGCGATATGGCTTTGGCTTTTGCAATCATTCTTCTTCGGATTTAAGGTTGGACGGAATTTTGTTCTTCTCTTTTACAGTATTCAGGAACTGGCAGACACTTTCGGCTACATTGCCAAGTTCCTTGAGCCAGTTGACCATGAACGGAATCTGATTGAACATTGCCATGCGCTGCTTTGTGGACATTCCGTGTAGGGCGGAGGTGTATTTTACGAGGTCTGCCCGACAATCGTCCAGATTCTGCAACAGGGCTGCTTCTTCTTTCGTAAGTCTCACTTTGGGCTTGAAGTTATAGGCACACGACAATAGGTAATCACTTATGGTCATACCGCATTGGGTAGCCATTGATTTTATATACTCCTTTTGAGTAGGAGTGACTTTCGCTCCGATGAAGACGTTTCTGGTTTCTTTAGAGGAGTTCGATGTATTTTCAATATCTTCTTTCATTTGAATCATTGTTATAATTGTGAATAGGTGCGAGCTTGCGAGTACCGCACCGGCGAGGGAACTGAGCAGGCAAGAGTGCCAGTGTACAACCGTAACGTAGTGAGGTTATACCTTGGCATATCTTGCAACAGATACCTGTTGATGCTTTCCGGCAAGCCATATTGGATGTACATACAGAATCGGCAGACGGATTTGAACCAGAAACTAAGATATTCATCTAAAAGAGGGGGGATAGAATGAATACCTTGTGTGCAACCCCTGACTACTTTGCTTTATTCTTATATATACGCCCCGACAATAAAGTAAAGTTGAACTCAATAATGGTATTCTGGATT
>ULZG01005716.1_pt1 | contig 32027 bp, 32 predicted proteins | sample 1962881 | NCBI WGS metagenome assembly ULZG01 (sample SAMEA4835883, study PRJEB28245) | human gut metagenome | biome: gut microbiome; material: fecal sample | place: Denmark | collected 2008 | reverse complement strand
TTGCAATGACTAGAAAAATATTTAGGAGAAGATAGATATAATCCGATGCTTGCAATTAAGTTGAAGGATAAGACAAAGTTATGCTAAAATTAGTCATGAAGACATTAAGATAGGATGAGATATGTTGGAGGTGTGCGGATGGATTTAAATGAAATGCAATCCATATTTACAATCGGAGAAACTGTAGCGGTTGAGTTCAAACGCTGTGGGAACGGAATAGAATCAGACACCTATGAGACAGTATGTTCTTTTTTGAATCGATTTGGGGGAGATCTTTTTTTAGGAGTATTGGATGATGGAACTGTATTAGGCGTACCTGAAAAAGCGGCTTCAGATATGGTGAAAAACTTTATAAAAGTAATCAGTAATCCAAGTATGTTCAGTCCTACAGTTTATTTGCTTCCAGAAATTGTTAAATATGATGAAAATCGTACTATTATTCATGTGCATATACCTCGAGTGCAGAGGTTCATAGCTTTAAGAAAGTAATTTATGATCGTGTAGATGATGCTGATGTAAAAATGACATCAACAAGTGCGATTGCTCAGATGTATATACGTAAACAGAATATTTTCACGGAGAAGAAGATATTTCCTTATGCCAAAATGGAAGACTTGAGATTAGATTTGTTACCTAAAATCAGGGTTATGGCCCAGAATCATGCGGGTGGGCAACATCCATGGACAGCAATGGATGATCAGGAACTATTGAAAAGTGCAGGACTGTATGGCAGAGATGTTGTTACAGGAGAAGAGGGATTCAATCTTGCAGCACTTATGCTTCTTGGAAAAGATGATGTGATTTTAAATGTTGCACCGACTTATGTGACAGATGCACTTGTAAGGAAAGTCAATGTAGATCGTTATGACGATCGGGAAATTATTAAGACAAATCTAATCGAAAGTTATAGTCAGCTTCTGGATTTCGGAAGAAAGAATTTGCCGGATAAGTTCTTTTTGGAAGGAGCTGTAAATAAGAGCCTTAGAAACACGATTGTAAGAGAAATGGTAAGCAATACCTTGATGCATCGGGAATTTACAAGCAGCTATACGGCAAAATTCGTGATTGAAAAAGATCGAATGTATGTGGAAAATGCAAACCGTGCAACCAAGGAAGGTTTTATAACAGTAGATAATCTGGAACCCAATCCAAAGAATCCGATTATAGCAGCATTTTTTAGAAATATCGGTTATGCTGATCAGCTTGGATCTGGGGTACGTAAACTATTTAAGTATTGCAAATTCTATTCAGGTAAAGAGCCGGAATTTGTTGAAGGAGATGTGTTCCGGATTATTGTGCCATTGGATGAGGAGTATTCTTTTGACTTTGGAGTTAATAATAAATCGGTGAGTGAAACTTTGGATGATAAAATTGCAACTTTAGAGAGCGACTTAAAAAGAACAAAAAATAAAATTGAGACTTTGGATTGCGACTTTGAAACAAAAGAGGAGTTGGAGATTGTTCAACTGATAAAAGAAAATCCATCTATCACACAAAAAGAAATTCAACAAAGGACAGGTATTTCATTAGGAACAGTAAAAAGAATTTTACCTAAACTACAGAAGAAAGGAATTCTTGTTAGAGAGGGCGGTAAACGTTTTGGCAGATGGATTATAAAATAAAATATAGCTTTTGCTAGTTGTTAAAAAACTGTGATAAACTAAAAGAGAAAATTTTATAGAGCAGGAGGGCTGATTTATGTGTCAGATAGTATTAAGTATACCGGATGAAGTTCTTTATGATACAAAAATGAGCCATGAGCAGGTGAATCAGTTTGCAAGACAAGCGGTGGCTCTTAGATATTATACTCAAAGTGGCGTCAACATAGGTTATTGTTCTCAGATAGCAGGAATGACAGAAGAAGAATTTATCAAATATTTAGGTCGAAATCATATATCGATCTTTCGGTTTGATAATGAAAAAGAATTCTTGGAGGAGTTGAATAATGCGTAAAGTAATTGGGAATTCAACACCGTTGATTATTCTGTGCAGGCAGATTAGATATTTTGGTACTTCGTATCTTGAGGATTTATAGAGAGATCTGGAAAGCTGCCTCCTTTCCATGGTTGTTTGGGTATAAAAAATAGTAATCAGTAGTAATCAGTAAACGAATGCCGTATAGCCCCATAAATCAGGGGTTACAGCACCCTGGGGAAAGAGTTCGATTCTCTCATCCCCTGTTTGAAGAGTCAGAAACCTTGATTTTCAAGGCTTCTGGCTTTTTCATTTTCCGGGTAATTCCAATGTAGTCAAACAGGAATCGTTCTTAAAATGAAAAATCAATTAATATTTAAATTCGTTTTATTGCTTTCAAATTTTTCTATTAAAATTTTCCCCATTATAATAATTTCTTTTTTCCAAGGATTCCCAAATATTCCATAGTTCCAGTCGGGGTCAAAAAATAAATGATAATCACCATTCGGATAGTAGGTAGGAAAATACACGTTACATTTTCTGTTAGTGTCATAATATTCATAATTAAAAGGGATATATTCTTTTGGAGAAAATAAAAAACAGTCATGTTGCCAATCAAAGGCATACACTTCATCGCTTACCAACTCTTCCAAAAAAGAATTAATTAGATATTCCTGTTCATCTGTCCAAGGAGTGTCTTTGTGATATGTCTTATTCTCATTAGGAATTTTTATCCATTCAAATTGTCCGTGTATCTTGGGGGTGAATTTATATTCATTATATAATTTGTTCCATAAGAGATTTTCTGTATTTTGTGGAATAATTTTCAATAGTACATTCCCCCTACGGTTATAGTATTCTATTCTTTATTATGTATATTTCTTAAGGTATGATAATATATTTTCATATCCGAATCTACTTGTTCTTTACTTCGCATACTATAAGTGTCTAAGTTGGTTGTATCTACGCTTAGACCAAGCATTCTGCAGATAATGTCAACTTGCCACACCTCAAGTGGGATTTCCAATTTCCTATCGTCATAGGCATCTATTACTAATGTTACAGATTTAATATTATCTTTTCTTTTGATGTTATTTTTCATCGTATCGTATTCTTCCTTTATTTGCAAATCTCTGATAAAGCTTTGTCGACAAAATCCATCTATGTACCCTCTTTTTAATACAATTCCATTTTCTGTAACCATTGTATCATGAAACGATATTCAAGTCATTTGAAAATCTAAATCATTTTAGGTTTTTCTAACTTTATAAAAATAGTTGACAAATAATAAATACCACTCTATAATCGTTCTAAAAAGAACGATATGGAGGAGAAAATGTATTTTTGGGATAAGCATAAAACAATAATAAGTTATTATGAGTTGCTTTCAGGCGCGGTATGTGATCGGTATGAGTTAACACAGATGGAATATGACATACTTATGTTCTTGCATAATAATCCGCAGAATAATACTGCAGCAGAAATCGTAAAGATTAGAAAATCAACAAAATCTCATGTGTCCACTTCGTTGAAAACCTTGGAAAACAAAGGGCTTGTTGAAAGGAAACAAAGTAAAGAGAATAAAAAGCATATTGAGATTTTTTTGCTGGATAAGGCAGAGCTAATTGTGGAAGCAGGATTAAATGCACAAAAAGAGTTTGCGAAAAATGTTTTAAGTGGAATGACAGAAGAAGAAAAGCATATGTGTATGAAGGTATTTGATAAAATCTGTAATAATGCAGAAAAATGTTTAAGGGAGCATAAGGAGCGGGATTTATAATGAAAGAGAACAGTTACAAACCACAGATGCCAGATGTGATGGAAGCGATATTTGATGCAGCGTATTTGCTTTTTGATCTGGTTGCAGCAATTTTATTTTTTATATTTTCAAAGGGAAATGTGTTGTTTATTCTTTATGGAATATTGACATTGACACTTTGTGGAGGAGATGCTTTTCATCTGGTACCAAGAATTATCCGGGCAGTACATGGAAGTAATGATAAAATAAAGAGACAGTTAGGGATTGGATTGCAGGTATCGTCTATCACAATGACAGTATTTTATATTATGTTGATGTATATCTGGAAATTAACATTCCCAGAATTAAAAATGCCAGTCATCATTGAAGCTATCATATGGATATCGGCAATCGTCAGAATTGTGATATGCATATTTCCACAGAATAACTGGTGTACGGATGAAGGTAATATGAAATTATCTATTATTAGAAATGCAGTCTTTGCAGTGACTGGCGTAGGAGTAATTATCCTGTATATCATATCGGGAAATACTTATGGATATCATATGACAAGAATGGTTGCAGCTATCATTATTTCTTTTGGCTGTTATCTTCCGGTAACTTTATTTAGTAAAACAAAACCAAAGGTTGGATTATTAATGATTCCAAAGACTTGTGCATATATGTGGATTATTGCAATGGGACTTCAGCTTTTATTTTAACAAAATATAGCAAGAATGCCTCTTCCTCTACAGGTGGGAGCAAGTTACTTGATTGTGGATTTAGGAGAGCCGGGAAACCGACTCTCTTTTTGGGAGTATAGTTGCACTGGTGTGGAAAAAAATGTATACTTGTAACAGAAGCGGGAAAGCAATAATTGAGATAATATGGAAGGACAACAATTTTATGAATGACGAGAGATATCTGGAATTATTAGCGGAGAAATATCCGACAGAACAGGCTGTCAGCAGGGAAATTATCAACCTGACGGCAATATTAAGCCTGCCAAAAGGAACAGAACATTTTATGAGCGATCTTCATGGCGAATATGAAGCGTTCTGCCATATTTTAAATAACTGTTCCGGTGTTATCCGGGAAAAAGTAGACCTGCTGTTCGGTGAGACACTTTCTGATTTTGACCGCGAGGAAATCTGTACATTGATCTATTATCCGGTGGAGAAGCTGGAACTTGTGCGGAAAGAAGGAAAGAATAATGAGGAGTGGTATCGTGCAACACTTGGAAAACTGATTGATATCGCGCGGCTTCTTTCTTCAAAATACACACGTTCTAAAGTTCGTAAGGCAATGCCGAAAGAGTATGCATATATTTTAGATGAGCTGATTCATGTACAGAAAGATGAAGATGATAATCAGGTAGTTTATCACAGAAATATTCTAGATACGCTTCTGGAACTTGACAATGCAGATGAATTTATTGAAGTGCTGGCAGGACTGATCAAACGTCTTGCAGTGGATCATTTACATATTGTGGGAGATATATTTGATCGTGGTGCATGTGCAGACCGGATCATGGATCTTCTGATGCAATATCACTCCCTGGATATTGAGTGGGGGAACCATGATATTCTCTGGATGGGAGCGGCAGCGGGAAGCAAGGCATGCATTGCAACGGTTGTCCGAAATAACCTGAAATATAATAATACGAAGATTCTTGAGAATAGTTATGGAATCAGTTTGCGGAATCTGGCTCTTTTTGCAGAAAAGATATATCCGAGCGAGGAACCAATGAAAGCTGCATTAAAAGCGATTTCTGTCATGCTTTTTAAGTTGGAGGGACAGGTAATCTTAAGGAATCCGGATTACAATATGACAGACAAGATGCTTCTTCACAAAGTAAATGTGGAAAAGCAGACAGTAGAAATTGATGGAACTGAACATGCAATTAAAGAAGAGGCATTTCCGACAGTGAATTTTGATTCGGGCGATATGGAAGATGTTTATCAGTTGTCTGAGGAAGAAGACCAGGTGATGGAAGGGCTTCGTATGGCATTTGTGAACAGCATACGTCTCAGACAGCATATTGATTTTCTGTATCAGAAGGGAAGTATGTATCGCATTTTTAATGGGAATCTGCTCTATCATGGCTGTGTGCCATTAGATGAAAGTGGTAATCTGGAAGGCGTTGCATTTGGCAAGAAGAGATATCATGGAAGAGAGTATCTGGATTACGCGGAGAGAATTGCCAGACGGGCGTGGTCAAAAGATGCCAGACAAAAAGACCGTGATTTTATGTGGTATCTCTGGTGTGGAAGAAAATCCCCTCTTTCCGGAAGAAATATTAAGACATTTGAGCGGACTTATGTACTGGATGAAAATACGTGGTTTGAACAATCAAATCCATATTATAAATTCTATCATGAGGAGAAAGTCTGCAATATGATTCTTCATGAATTTGGATTGTATTCCGAGAGCTCTCATATTATCAATGGACATACGCCAGTCAGAACATCAAAGGGAGAACATCCGGTACGGGCCAATGGGAAACTGCTTGTCATTGATGGAGGCTTCTGTAAGAGTTATCATAAGACGACTGGAATAGCAGGATATACGTTAATATTTAACTCGCATGGAATCCGAATCAAATCACATCAGCCATTTCAGAGTGTCTATGCGGCTTTGACAGAGAATAAGGATATCGAATCCAAATCAGAACTGGTGGAGACAGAGAGTGAACGACTGATGGTGCGCAATACGGACAATGGTAAGAAAATCAAAGAAGATATTGAAGGATTAAAGATGTTACTGCGTGCTTACCGAAGTGGAGATTTTGATGTATAGAGAGTTGAAACACAGATTGGAAATATAGATTAAAAATATAGAGGACAGTATCTTATTGTAAGTCATGATTTGACAAAAGTAGTTGGCGTGAGATAGAATAAGAAACAGAATGTAGAGGCATTCTTGAATTCGCCAGAACGGTGAAATATAACAGCAGAGTCCCATGAAGATTTGAGAATGGAGGCGGAGTGGAGTAATGAAGGAAAAGATTATACAGGGCGGTATTGTGAACGGCGTTAAGATGCTGGTATGTCCGACTTGGGAAGAGGATTTTCAGACTGAGATCCATAAGACCGGAGGCTGTCTTAGAATCAGCATGAATTATTCGGCTGTAGATGTTTCTTATTGGAAAGAATTGGAAGAGATAGCTGAGAGATACGGATATGATCTGGATGAGGAAGCCAAAGAGATTATAAATGAATATGTAAAAAAATATGAACAGTTCGATGATATGATCTGGATGAGTGGAGAGACTGAAATTGGGTTCGAGACTTTTTGCCGGGCACTCGCAAAAAAAGCAGGGATATCACCGCGTCAGGCAAAAGAATATGTTGTGTCAAATCTGCATAATCTGGAGCATGAAGAAGCAGTAGATGCATTGCTTCTGGCTTTGCAGATCATAAAATCAGAAAATGGACTGGAAGGGACACAGTGGAACAAACCGACCTGTGATTTTTTGAAGAAGGAATTTGAAAAGATGCTCGGACTAAACGACGGGCAGGAAAACGCATGATACATCAGATAGCAGCAACGCTGCTACTTATGATAGTATTTGGAACTTTATATGGTGCCCTTCGGGATCGTTACCCGAAGGGTTCTTTAGTATTTAAAGCGTCAGCAACCTGTATGGCGGTCTGGAATTGTGGAAGCGGTCTGGCAGCGGGAAAACAGGGATTTTCAGACTGGATGATATTTGTCGGTCTTTTGTTCTGCGTGCTTGCAGATGTGCTTTTAGAATTGGAATTTTTATGGGGAGTCGTTACATTTGGTATTGCACATTTTTGTTTTATTGCAGGAATTTACAGGATAGAAGGGATTCAAATTGGCAGTATTCTGGGAATACTTGGAATATACGGCGTGTTTCTTATGATTTTTCATAAAGGATTGCCGAAACTTGGGAAATTAAAGATTCCTGTACTTCTCTATGCAGCGGTCTTAAGTTCTATGGTATCTATGGCAGTTAGTGCAGCGGTTATTGTACCAGGAAGAAGCAGATATTTTCTGGCAGCAGGCGCCTGTGCATTTCTTATATCAGATAGCCTGATTGCAGTAAGAACTATTGAGAAAAAGCAGAGTCTTCTGATGGGTGCTGTGTTACTCATATTGTATTATGGTGCAGTTTATATGATGGGGATGTCAGTCTATATGCGCTAATTCTTGCAGTAACAATGTTGGAGAATTTTTGAATAATTAGGATGATATAAATTATTAAGAGCGCTTCATCAATTTTTTTGTTTTGATGAAGCGCTCTTAATTTATCTCTTCTGAGTACATTGGACTATACCTTTCGGTTGATAACCTGTCCTTTCTTTTTATTATGGGGTGTTTCTTTTATGTTCCTGGTGGTTTATCCTCCTTTCGGATTTCTAGTTTTTGTATTTTTAATTTCTTCTTTTGTTTGACTATAATATATCACTTAATAATGAAAATGTCAATATAAAAATTGAAAATAATAAAAATAAAATCGCAATGTCAGATAATAGTAAAATTTAGATTGAAAAAATAGATTTCATTAATGGGAATAAGACATTGAAACAAGAATGTCGAGGTTATTATTGAAGAGATAAATAAAATACGAAAAGGTCAATAGAAGAATTTATGCAATATTTATAGAAAATATGCTATAATAATTTGAATTGCGCAAGGAGGAAGAGAGATGAAACCAAAGAATGCAGTTATGTTGTTACTGACTTCTCTGATTTGGGGAACCGCATTTGTTGCACAAAGCGTAGGAATGGACTTTCTTGAACCATTTACATTTAACGGAGTGCGAAGCTTTATTGGAGGAGTGACGCTTTTGCCGTGTATCTGGTTGTTGGAAAAGATGAATGGGAAGCCGGAAGTGGACGGAACAAGAAAAGATCTGATTCAGGGAGGAATTGCCTGTGGTCTGCTTTTATTTGCAGCAAGCAGCCTCCAACAGATGGGGATTCAGTACACAACAGCAGGAAAGGCGGGATTTATTACCGCATTTTATATTGTGTTTGTTCCGGTTCTTGGGATATTTTTAAAGAAAGCAGCAGGTTGGAAAGTGTGGATGTCAGTATTTCTGGCACTGATAGGGCTGTATTTCTTATGTATTAAAGAAGGATTTTCAATTGGCAAGGGCGACATTATGATTTTTGCCTGTGCATTGGTTTTTGCAGTACATATTCTGGTGATTGATTATTATTCACCAAAAGTAGATGGTGTGAAAATGTCATGTATCCAGTTCTTTGTGTGTGGAATTGCATCACTGCCGTTTATGTTCCTGACAGAAACGCCGCAAATTGGAGATATATTAGATGCCCGGATGCCGATTTTATATGCGGGAGTCATGTCCTGTGGGGTGGCATATACATTACAAATCCTCGGACAGAAGCATGCGAATCCGGCGATTGCATCACTGCTTTTAAGTATGGAATCTTGTTTTTCTGTACTTTCCGGCTGGATAATATTAGGAGAAACACTGTCAGCGAGAGAAGGAATAGGCTGTGTGTTGATGTTTGTGGCAATTATACTTGCACAGCTTCCGGACAAGAGAGAAAAATTAAAAAATGGGCAGGCATAAAAGGATTATGTAAATACAAAAGACAGGAGAGAGAAAATGAGATTCGTAATTCAGAGAGTGTTAGAAAGTGAAGTAAAGGTAGATGGAGAGAGCCTTGGGAAAATTGGGAAAGGATTTATGGTTTTGATCGGAGTCAGCAATGATGATACAAAAGAAGTGGCTGACAAGATGGTAAAGAAAATGTTAGGACTTCGTATTTTTGAAGATGAACAGGGAAAAACCAATCTGTCACTGGATGCGGTAGGAGGAGAACTTCTTCTCATCTCTCAGTTTACATTATATGCAAACTGCAAGAGAGGAAACCGACCAAGCTTCATCGAAGCCGGAGCACCGGATATGGCCTCGGAAATGTATGAATACATTATTGAAAAATGCAAGGAACAGGTAGAGGTTGTAGAAAGAGGAAGATTCGGAGCGGATATGAAAGTCAGTCTTATTAATGACGGACCATTTACAATCGTGTTAGATTCTGAAACTTTATAAGATTTAATCCTTGAATGGCAACAGGGCCGGGATGCAGTACATTTGTAATTATGTATTGTGTTCCGGTCCTGTCCTGTTATTGCATCTATATATAGAGCAATCATAAATATGATCCCGTCATGGATAATTATAAAAAAATAATAAACCCTATTGACATTTACATTCAAAGTGATTATCCTAACCGTTAGATGTTTAATGATTAGCCATCTAATTATTAAACAGCGAATCAATTTTGCGGAAAAGTTCAAAACGAATATAAAGAACTTTGAATGGGGAGGTGAGGAAACTGTGAATAATAAATGGATGGAATCAGGCTTTATGCTGATTCAGCAGGTGGCGCATCTTGCTAAATATCAGACTTTGAAAGAGATGGAATCCTGCGGATTAAAACCAAATCAGGCAGGAATATTGGTTGTGTTGCGAAGTGAAGGCGGATTATCCCAAAAAGAGCTTGCTAAGCGCATGGGAGTGACGCCACCGTCTATGACAGCGGCGCTGAAAAAAATGGAAAAACAAGGATATGTTCTGCGGGAGCAGGATGAGAAAGACCAGCGGATTACGAGGATTCGAATATCTGATCAGGGAATTGAGTGTCTGAATGGACTTCAGCATATGATGCGAAATCTGGAGAAAAGGCTGTATGAAGGTATTTCTGTAGAAGAACGGCAGGAAATGAAGGAGACGCTTTTAAAAATGAGAGAAAATGTGCTCAGGTACAAAGAGTTTCAAGGAATGGATATGTGTGAAATCATGGAGAAGACCAGACCGCCGAAAATGCCGGAAAAATCGATTTAATAGAAAAGAAAAATTTCATTTATTATAGTAATAACGAGAAAGGATAAGACAGCTTATGAGAAAATTATTTCAGTTTTTAAAGCCATATGCACCACGGGTACTTCTGATATTATGTGTCCTTGTCGTGCAGGCTTACTGTGATCTGTCTCTGCCGACCTATACTTCGAATATTGTAAATGTAGGAATTCAGCAGAGCGGTATCGATGAGGAAATTCCGGAGAATATTTCTGAAGAAGAAATGAACCGGCTGCTATTGTTTGTGTCGGAGGACGACAGGCAGGATATTCAGGATGCATATGAAAAAAGTAGTGAAAGCTTTGATTACGATGGAGAAGTGCTGACACTGAAAGATTCAGTGAAATCAGATAATGAAAAGCTCGATGCACTTACAGAAGAGATGAAACTTCCGATGATGCTGACTGCCGGATTTGAGAATGGCAGTGATACAACAAAGCAGATGGAAGGGCAGTTAAAAGAGCAGATGAGCCAGGTGCCGGGAATCGAGAAGATGTCTGTGTTTGACATATTTGGCATGATGGATGATACGCAGAGAGCAGCAATTGTTGATAAGATTACGGAGCAGATGGATAAGATGCCGGATTCGATTCTGGATCAGGCAGCAACTTCTTATGTGAAATCCACGTATGAACAGATTGGTCTGGATACCGGACATATGAGTACGGTGTATATTTTAAAAACAGGTGCAAAGATGCTGGGACTTGCAGCACTTGGCATGGCAGCAAGTATTCTTGCCTGTCTTATGGCATCAAGAGTTGGAGCTAAGGTCGGACGTGGACTCAGACGTGATACCTTCCGCAAAGTCATTGGATTTTCTAACGCAGAGTTTGACAAATTCTCGACCGCATCATTAATTACAAGAAGTACCAATGATATTCAGCAGATTCAGTTTCTGACAGTCATGATTCTTCGTATTGTGCTGTATGCGCCGGTTATGGCAATCGGAGGAATTTTGAAAGTATCTAAGACAAATGTGGATATGTTCTGGATCATAGGCCTGGCAGTGCTGCTTATTGTCATGGTTGTGGCAGTGCTTTTCATTGTAGTTATGCCGAAATTCAAAATCGTACAGAACATGGTAGATAAATTGAATCTGGTCAGCCGAGAGATTCTGACCGGACTTCCGGTTATCCGTGCGTTCCATACAGAGAAACATGAGGAAGAACGTTTTGACAAGGCAAATAAAGACCTGACAAAATTGAACTTATTTGTCAACCGTGCCATGACATTTATGATGCCGACTATGATGCTTGTGATGAATGGTATTACCGTTCTGATTGTGTGGGTCGGTGGACACAGTATTAATGACGGAGCAATGCAGGTCGGAGATATGATGGCATTTATCCAGTATGCAATGCAAATTATTATGTCATTCCTTATGATCTGTATGATTTCGGTTATGCTTCCAAGAGCAGCAGTTTCTGCAGAGCGTGTGGATGAAGTCTTGAAGAGCGAGACAAAAATCCATGATCCAAAGGAGCCAAAGACACTTCCTAAAAACGGCAAAGGCGAAGTTGCATTTGAACATGTATCCTTCCACTATCCGGGAGCAGAAGAAGATGTACTGCATGACATTACATTTACCGCAAAACCGGGAGAAACGACAGCATTTATCGGAAGTACCGGATGTGGTAAATCTACACTGGTCAACCTGATTCCGCGATTCTATGATGTGACAGAAGGAAAGATTACGATTGACGGACAGGATGTAAGAGATCTGACACAGCATGAACTTCGTGATAAACTGGGATATGTTCCGCAGAAAGGAGTGCTGTTCTCAGGAAATATTGCTTCTAATATTATGTTCGGTAATCCGGTTGGAAGTGAGCAGGAAATGACAGAGGCGGCTCAGATTGCACAGGCTGTCGAATTTATCGACACGAAGCCGGAACGCTACAAGAGCCCGATCTCACAGGGAGGTGCCAATGTTTCCGGTGGACAAAAGCAGAGACTTTCCATCGCGAGAGCCATAGCAAAACACCCGGATGTATACATTTTTGATGACAGCTTTTCTGCACTGGATTACAAGACAGATACAGTTCTAAGAAGCGCATTAAAAGAAAAGACAACAGACAGTGTCGTTCTGATCGTGGCCCAAAGAATCAGTACAATTCTTCATGCAGAGCAGATCATTGTTTTGGATGACGGTAAGATCGTTGGAAAAGGAACGCATGAAGAGCTTCTGAAAACTTGTGATGCCTACTATCAGATTGCAGCGTCCCAGTTGTCGGAGAGTGAATTAAAAGAAGCAATGAAGGAGGAAGACTAATATGCCAAGAGGACGTATGGGTGGCAGACACGGTATGAGCACCGAAAAAGCCAAAGATTTTAAAGGTACCATGAAGAAGCTTATGGGATATCTTACACAGTATAAGATGGGTCTTCTCCTTGTAGTGATATTTGCAATAGGAAGTACTATATTTAATATTGCAGGACCGAAGATTCTTGGAAAAGCAACAACAGAACTATTTCATGGACTGATAAGTAAAGTTTCCGGTGGAAGTGGAATTGATTTTGATAAGATCGCAAAGATTCTCATCGGACTGATGTGCCTGTATGTGTGCAGTGCATTCTTCTCATTTATCCAGGGATACATTATGACAGGAGTTTCCCAGAAACTGACTTACAGAATGAGAAAAGAGATTTCGGAAAAGATTGACAGACTTCCGATGGGATATTTTGACAAGATGACACATGGTGAGATTCTTTCACGAATTACAAATGATGTGGATACTTTAAGCCAGAGTCTGAACCAAAGTGCGACACAGGTTATTACTTCTGTTGCGACAATCATTGGAGTACTGGTCATGATGCTCAGCATCAGTCCGCTTATGACAGTGATTGCAATTTTAATCCTTCCACTTTCCATGGGGCTGATCGGAATGATCGTGAAGCGTTCCCAGAGATATTTCAAGGAACAGCAGGAGTATCTTGGATATGTTAATGGACAGGTAGAAGAGGTCTATGGCGGACATAATATTGTAAAGGCATTTAATAAAGAAGACGATGTCATAGATGAATTTGACAGAGATAATGACAGACTGTATCGTTCTGCATGGAAATCACAGTTCTTATCCGGAATGATGATGCCGATCATGCAGTTCGTTGGAAACCTAGGCTATGTTGCAGTTGTAATTCTTGGTGGTTATCTGGCAATTAAGAAGACTATTGAAGTCGGAGATATCCAGTCATTTATCCAGTATGTGAGAAATTTTACACAGCCGATCCAGCAGGTGGCACAGGTGGCAAATATGCTCCAGTCTACAGCAGCCGCTTCTGAGAGAGTGTTTGAGTTCTTAGGAGAGCCGGAAGAAGAGGCAGCACCAGAAAATCCGGTTGTATTAAAGAATCCAGAAGGAGCTGTAGAATTTGAGCATGTTCATTTTGGCTACAATCCGGAGCATACAATTATTCATGATTTCAGTGTAAAAGTAGAACCTGGACAGAAAATTGCAATTGTAGGACCGACCGGAGCCGGCAAGACAACGATGGTAAAATTACTGATGCGTTTTTATGATGTGTCAGGTGGTTCCATCAAGGTAGATGGACATGATATCCGCGAGTTTGACAGAGGGGAATTGCGTCGTATGTTTGGTATGGTACTTCAGGATACATGGCTATTCAAAGGAAGTATTGAAGACAATATCCGTTATGGCAAATTGGATGCTACACATGAAGATGTGGTGAAAGCAGCGGATGCAGCTTATGCACACCGGTTTATCCAGACTCTGCCGGGTGGATATGGTATGGAGCTGAATGAAGAGGCAAGTAACGTATCCCAGGGACAGAAACAGCTTCTGACGATTGCAAGAGCGATTCTTGCAGATCCGAAGATTTTGATCTTAGATGAGGCTACAAGTTCGGTCGATACACGTACTGAGGTGCGTATTCAGAAAGCAATGGATAACCTGATGAAAGGACGCACAAGCTTTATTATCGCGCACCGTCTGTCTACGATTCGTGACGCAGATCTGATCCTGGTCATGAAAGAGGGAGATATCGTGGAGATGGGCAGACATGAAGAACTACTTGCGAAAAATGGATTCTATGCGGATCTGTATAATTCACAGTTTGAACAGACTGCTTAAAAAGGAATTTTGAAACATGAATGTGGAGCCGGGAAGGCTGTCAGATTAAGGGCAGTTTCCTGGCTTCATTTAAAGATGTTGGGGTCAAAAGCCCCCAACTATGATACCTACGGATTGTTCCGTGCTTTGCACTCCCACAATCCTCCCAATTATTCGCATATCGTGGGATTGTCATCCCACTTTTAGGCTCATATTGGGGCGGATCCCAAGGTCTTTCATCCACTTATGAGCGAGCTCATGTGGATGAAAGACCTTTTGACCCTGGCATCATTTAAATTAAGTATTTTATAAGATTTCTATGGTTGTGCGAAGGACGGATTCTATAGTATAATGTAAATTCGTAAGGAGCTAAAGAGAAATGTTAGAAGAAAAACCAGAATATAAAAAACGAAAAAAATATACGAAAAGACGTCAGCAAGTTATCAGACAGTTATTCTTTATAGGAGTGGCAGTCGTTGTTGTTATCATCGGTTGTGCAACATGGGCATTAAAGTCGGATAATATGGCAAGAAAGGCTGATATACAGGCAAAGACATCTCAGACCGGCAGAAAAGCGGATGCAGCAAAGACATCGGTTGAGAATGGGGTACAGGCGAACAGTGAAGCTGTGAAAGAGAAGACAGATGATAAGGATACATCAGATACGACTAAGAAGACAGAGACGGCAGAGGAGCGGATTGCAAGGGTAAGACAGGAAGCAGTTACGGCGGGATACCCTGAGAAGGTCATCGAACTTCTGGATAAGAATCCGGAAACCGTACAGTTTGTGGAAGATTATGGAAAGAAGAAAAATCAGGCACCGGCTGCAACTGTGGAAGCAGAAGATGGTTATTCCGGTATGTTTCCGGAGATTCTCCAGTGGGATGAAAGATGGGGATATTCTCCATACGGAACGAGTATTATTGCAGTAAGTGGTTGCGGTCCAACTTGTGTTTCTATGCTGGTCGTAGGGCTTACCGGAGATAAGACAGTGACTCCTTCGGTAGTTGCTGATTACGCAACACAGAACCATTATGTAGATGAGAATAATGATACGACCTGGGCATTTATGACATCAGGCGTGGAACATTGGGGACTGACGTGCCGTGAGAGTAATGGGAATGAGAGCGAGATCGCAAAAGAATTGGAGGCAGGGCACCCGGTCATCTGCAGTATGCGTCCGGGAGACTTTACAGATATCGGACATTTTATCATATTGACATCTTATAATAATGGAAATGTCACGATCTGTGATCCATTCAGCCTTGAAAATTCCAAGAAAAGCTGGAATTATTCCCAGATCAGTTCCCAGATCAAAGCAGTTTGGGTATATTCAAAATAATTCATAAAAATTCATAAAAATACAGCCTCTAAATAAAAGTAGAGGTTGTATTTTTTTAGAAAATGGGTTACAATTGTTTAAATGTATACAATAACACAATATAAAAAGACATCCCAAAGATACGGGAGGGCGCAAGGAGGGACCCTGGAATGAGTAATAATGAGGTCATGAAATTAGAAGAAGATAAAGATTTAAAAGGAGAATTTAAGGAGCTTTGCAAAGCCCTTCGTAATAATCATAGAATTAATCCCAATCTTTATGTAGAATATGATGTAAAGCGTGGACTGCGTGATTCAGCTGGAAAAGGAGTCCTGACAGGACTGACTGAAGTTTCAGATGTAACAGGATATAATCTGATCAACGGACGTAATATTCCGGCAGAGGGACGTCTTTATTATCAGGGAATTAATGTTAATGATATTGTAGACAGTCTGAAAGACAGAAAATTTGGATTTGAGGAAACTGTATATCTGTTGATGTTCGGACATTTACCAAATAAGACAGAACTGGAACATTTCCTGGATGTGATGTTTGAATTACAGGAGCTGTCCGGACGATTTGTCCGTGATGTTGTTATGAAAGCTTCTAATGAGAATATTATGAATGCGATGCAGCGTTGTGTATTGACACTGTATTCTTATGATGAGAATCCGGACGATATTTCTCCGGAAAATGTACTTCGTCAGGCACTTGAGCTGATTGCAAAACTGCCACTTATCGCCGTATATTCTTATCATTCATATAGACATTTCCGTAAAGATGAGATGCTCTTTATCCGTAACCCGGAGAAGGGATTGTCATTGGCAGAGAATATCCTTCTGATGCTCAGACCAAAGGGAGAATATACAGAACTTGAGGCAAAGGTACTGGATATTGCGCTTGTACTTCACGCAGAGCATGGCGGTGGTAACAATTCCACGTTTACAACGCATGTAGTAACATCTTCAGGAACAGATACTTACTCTTCAGTAGCAGCTTCTATCGGTTCTCTGAAAGGACCTAGACATGGTGGTGCGAATCTGAAAGTTCAGAATATGTTTGATGATATTAAAGCTCATGTGAAAAACTGGGGAAATGAAGAAGAAGTGGGTGCTTATTTACACAAGATTTTGAATAAAGAAGCATTTGACCATTCCGGACTGATCTATGGTATGGGACATGCGGTTTATACATTGTCTGATCCAAGAGAGGTAATCTTGAAGAGATTTGCCAAAGCTCTTGCAGAAGAAAAAGGACGGATGAAAGAGTTTGCTCTCTATGAGCTGGTAGAGAGTCTTGCAGGTAAGATGATCAAAGAGCAGAGAAATCTTCAGAAAAATGTCTGCGCAAATGTAGACTTTTACAGTGGATTTGTGTATTCTATGCTTGGTATTCCACAAGAACTCTTTACGCCAATCTTTGCAATTGCCAGAATGCCGGGATGGAGCGCACACCGACTGGAAGAGTTGACAAATGCGAACAAAATTATCCGTCCGGCTTACAAATATGTGGGACATCATACAGAATTTGAGACAATGGAAGAGCGCAGCGCAGAGAAGATTACAGATGAAGATGTAAAAGAAGAGCTGGAAAAGTGTAAGAAAGAAGAAAAAGGGAAAAAATAAAAAACATATAGATACAGGAGCATGGAATATGGAAGAGAAGCAGGAAAAGAACAGAATAGACAGACAGTTTGATTTTATCCGGGAGATTGATAAGGAAAAGTTTATTACAAGACAGACTTTTTTATCAGATGCAAAGCGGCGTGAAAACGATGCGGAGCATGCATGGCATATGGCGATCATGACGTTGCTTTTAAGTGAGTATGCCAATGAGGAGATTGATGTTCTTCGGGTTATCAGTATGCTTCTTATCCATGATCTTGTGGAGATTGATGCCGGAGATACTTATGCATATGATGAGGAAGGAAAGCAAACTCAGAGAGTACGGGAAGTAAAGGCAGCAGACCGGATCTACGGAATCCTGCCGGAAGATCAGGGGGAAAAGCTTCGTGAACTTTGGGAAGAATTCGAGGAGGCTCAAACGCCGGAAGCTAAGTTCGCGCACGTGATGGATAATGTTCAGCCGGCGATGCTGAATGATTACACAGAAGGAAAAGACTGGATTGCCAAGGGTGTGCGGTTAAGCCAGATACTGAAACGCAATGCACATACAGCAGAAGGTTCACAAAAACTGTGGGATTATGCATATACAAACTTTATTGAGCCAAATGTAAAAACCGGTAAGATTAAAGATGATACAAAGTAGATACCTCAGAATATAAACGATTATAAATGCCATACAGACTGACAGATATCCGAAATCAGGATATTTATAGTCTGTATGGCATTCTTGTTTATCATTTTGAAAGCCGCTGATAGAACTGCTCATAAAAATCCACATCTTCTATGTAGGGGAGAAGATAAAAAGTCTGAAGTATCTGAATACTGAGTGCCTTTATCTTTTCACTGTCTTTGGATGTCATAGCATAGTTTTGTAACGGTTTGAGATAGTAGTGCCAATCGGATACGAATTGTTCGTGCCTTGAAAAATCCGGCTCATCAATCCATTTACGGACTTTGATCTTTGCCTTGCCGGGTTTTGGACATTCATGAGTCTGGAGAAAATATGAAAAAGAATCATTTTCATAGTAACGCCCCAGTGGAAAAAGCCGGCAGAATCCCGGACGGAAAGGGTGTATGCTGCAGCGGCCATTTTTATTCAAATACGTGCAGGAATCGGTATTTCCATTCATTTTGAGGTGAGGCAGGATTAGTCCGTCTACGACACCAAGTTCCAGGGAAGAAGCAAGAAGAGCCGCAGGCGTGGTCTTAAGCCCCATGCATAACCGATACATATCATACGGGTCCAGAACAATGGAATCTCCCATACCCTGACAGCAGGAAGCACATCCCTGACATCCCATACAATCAGCTTTTACCATATCGTTGGCAGTATATAGTCTACCGTCTGAAATTTCATTTAAATCAATATCTCTTAACATATTTAAGTCCTCGTTATTTTATTATCATAGGCATTCATGAAATTAAAACTGCCTAGATTTATTATAATAAAAATATTGAGATAATGTAAAGGAAAAACAGTGTTTTTGTACCTTTCGAAAGGAAATGTATGGACTTTAAAAATTTACTGTGTTAAAATGTAACAGTGATGAGATATGAAAACAAAGGAGTGTAAATATATATGAGCAAGAAGATCAGAACGGAGGCGGTTGACTATCTTTTTAGCGCCATCTTAAGTCTGGAGAATAAGGAAGAATGTTATACATTTTTTGAAGATATCTGTACGATCAATGAGCTGTTATCGTTGTCTCAGAGATTTGAAGTTGCAAAGATGTTAAGAGAGCACAAGACTTATCTGGAGATTGCAGATAAGACAGGAGCTTCTACAGCAACGATCAGCCGTGTGAATCGTTCATTAAACTATGGCAATGATGGATATGATATGGTATTCGAACGAATTGGCATGGGAAACGAAGAAGAAAATAAATAAGAAGAAAAAATTCAGATAGAATAATGAGAATGATATCAGGGACTGTTTCGGAAAAGAAACAGTCCCTTTGTTTAAGTGAGAATTATTTCTCTACATATTTTCTGGAAAGAGCGTAAGATCCGATCCATCCAACTAATGTTACGATAGTCAGGATAAACAGAAGAATCCAGGCACTTGTGTATGCTCCTGTTCCGTCATAAATCGCAGCAACCATAAGAGAACCGCATGTCAGACCAACCTGAGTAAAGCTGTTTGCAATACCATAAGCCTGTCCATATTTCTTTGTACCAAATACAGCAGCTGTTACAAGTGGTGGAGTTACAGTTCCTATGGCATCTCCAAGTCCGAAGAGGACTGCCATAATATAAAGCATTGTTACATTGCTTCCCATTAACATGAAGATGAAAGATACTGCGAATGCAACACATCCACATACAGTACTGACAACAACACCGAAACGGTCATTTAACCATCCAAGTACGATCTTGCCAAAGATACCAACCATTGAGTAGATGGAAATAATTGCAGCCTGAATTGCCGGTCCGTGCATCTCTTCAATTGCCGGTGGGAATTGTCCCAGAGAACCGGAGTTAATAAGACCGTTGCAAAGCATACCGATCAGCATTAACCAGAAGAAGAATTTTGGCCAGCACTGCTGAACTTCTAAAGAAAGATCGGACTCTTTTTTATCAGAAGATTTATCAGCAGTTTTTGTATCGGCTTCGTCACTTCCGTATGGTTTCAGTCCCATATCCTCAGGACGTTTACGAAGGATGAAGAAAGCAGCTGGAAGAGCGATTACAAGTACGATCAGAGCCATGATCTGGTATGTATGTCTCCAGCCATATTTTTCAAGTAACATAGTTACGATCGGACTGAAGATTGTACCGCCAACTCCGATACCAGCCATTGCAATACTCATTGCAAGACCACGTTTTTTAGCAAACCAGTTTGTGATCATCATACTTACTGGGATCAGTGCAGAATTTAACCAGAATACTCCAATGAATACAGAGGAGATATACAGGTGAATTGCATTCTGAGCCAGTGAGTAAGAGGCGTAAGAGAGTGCGAATCCGATAATGCTGATGCATTGGATTTTACGCATATCGCCTTTTGCAAGTCTGGAAGAAACCATAGGGGAAATAAAAATTCCCAGTCCTTGAAGGATTGTATTTGCAAGAGTAAATCCGCTTCTTGAAAGACCAAGTTCTTCTGTTACCTGAATGAGGAATTTGTTACTAAGTGCCATGATTGGAGGTACCATTGTACATGTGATGAGAAGACATCCAATTACAATGTACCAGCCATAGTGTATTTTCTTCTTTTCCATAGTCTTATTCTCCTTGTTTGTTTAACCAGTTGAATGCACAGGTTGCGTGTACAGCAGCTCCGTACGGAAGAGCATCTTCATTGAAGAGGACTCCTGGGTTGTGGTGCTGTACCGGACATCCGTCTACCTTTGCGTCTATCATGAAGTAAGTTGTTGGCACATGCTCAGAAATAAAAGCAAAGTCATCGGAAGGTGTTACCATATAATTAGTTTTTCCGATGATTCCCGGTTCAATTTCAGAAGCATAACCGGCTAATTCCTTTGTCATCTCAGGAGCGGAGTATGTAGAAGGAACATCGGAAAGTACTTCATAGTCAACGGTTGCTCCAAAAGCTTTTCCCTCATACTCGCAGATTTCATGCATTCTGCTGACTAGTTTCTCGCGAAGCTCTTTGTTGTAAGTACGAAGAGTTCCCATCAGAACAGCCTCGCCTGGGACAATATTCGGTGTTGCTCCTGCGTTAAATGCGCCAAATGTCAGGATTGCACGCTCAGCAGATGGTGTCTCACGTGCGATCAGGTTCTGAAAAGCACTGTAAATGTGAAGACCAACATTAATTGGATCGATACCAAGTTCCGGCATTGCTCCATGACAGCCATTTCCATGAACGGTAATCTTGAATCCGTCACAGGAAGAGGTCATATAACCAAGTCCGTAATTCAAGGCTGGTTTGGAAGAATCCAGCATAACATGCATGCCGACAGCAGCATCAACTTTTGGATTTTCCAGGATTCCGGCAGCAATCAGCTTTTTGGATCCTGCAAATGTCTCCTCAGCCGGCTGGAACATAAGTTTTACACTTCCACACAATTCATTGCGGTGTTCATATAGCATCTGGGCTGCACATAACAGCATTGCTGTGTGAAAATCATGTCCACAGTTGTGTGCTGCATCGGTTTCAGTTTTAAATGGAAGATCGTTGTTCTCCGGCATTGGAAGAGCATCCATATCTGCACGAAGAAGAAGAACCTTTCCCGGCTTTGCGCCCTCAATCAGGGCAGTCACACCGGAAGGACAGATTTCAGTTGGAGTCAGTCCGATTTCACGGAGACGCTCCATGACGTATCTGGTTGTGTTTGGCAGATCCTCGCCAGCTTCTGCATGCTGATGAAGATAACGTCTGTCTGTCTGCAATTGAGACTCAAGCTCTTTTGCACGCTTCAAAAATTGATTCATTATAATTCCTCCTTTTAAATTAAAGACAATATAAAGACGTGTCTATATTATAGAAAAATGTTAAAATAAAGTCAATATATATTGATAAAATGTATGTATTGTACAAAAAACTATTGCCTATATTGCACAAAAAGCAGTGATTTTAATTAGGAATAATTAATAAGAAATGTACGAATATAAGAAGTGTGAAAAGGGCAGTTAGCCATATCAGAAAAAGTGTGGTATCATATTATGGAACAAAGCAGAAGGAGGTCGGAATGTGGGGAAAAAGATAGCAATTATCGCGACCGATTTTTTGGAACAATTCATAAAGGATATGATTACTGAGTTGGATATGGGGTTTCAGTATCACATCTTTACATATGAAAAATTCGAAGATATTAAGGATATTTATAAAAAAATCGGACCGGAATATGATGGGATTTTAGCAAGCGGAAGTTTTCCGGCACATATGATTCATCTTTACTATCCGGAAGAGAAGCGTCCGATTAGATGTTTTAACACCGATGACACAGCCATGTATCGTCTGCTACTGAAGCTTTTGCAGCAGAATCGAAAGCTTGATTTTAGAAGAGTATATGCAGATATCATGGAATTGTTTGGCGGTAATCTGACGGCATTTGTAGAAGGACGGGAGACAATGCCGGATCTTACCATTCTTTCTAATGAGACATTTACATTGGAAAGGATGCAGAAACTGGAAGAAGAACAGTATGAGAAACATCTGAATCTGTGGAAAAAAGGAAAGACAGATCTTTCAATTACACGTTTTTCAAGCATTGTAAAGAGATTAAAAGAGCAAGGAGTCAATGTATATTTTCCTTATCCGGGACAACGGTATGTACAAAATGTCTGTGAGAGACTGCTCAGTGATATTGAAAAACGGGAACTGGAAGAACGCCAGCCATGTGTCATTGTAGTTCGTCTGTTAGGACAGGAGAATTCAGTTAGTTATTTGCGAGAGCTGGATTCTAATTACATTCGGTTGGAAAGCATGATGATGGAAATGTTTGGAAATGGTATCACAGAATTTTCACTTCACAGATATCATTATGGAATGGAGATCCTTGCAACCAAAAAAGATGTTCTTAAAATAACGGAGGATCTGTCAAGAGATGGATTGTTCGCAGAACTTAAGAAACGAAAGACCGGCTGGAACTTTTGTATTGGCTATGGTTTTGGAGCAGGAATCGCCCAGGCAAGATTGAATGCGTTGAATGCATGCCATGAGGCAGAACTAAAAAAGAATACGAGCTATGTAGTAACAGAAAAGGAAGAACTGATCGGCCCTCTTGGAGTGGAGGCAACTGAGACATTTATGGTTGATAATCAGTCTTACCGGGATATTAAGTCAAAACTATCACCGATCACGGTCAGTAAAGTTATGTCTGCCTTGGAGGCATCTGCAGAAAAAGAGATTACAGCACAGGAACTTGCGTTCAGGTTAGGAGTTACAAAAAGAAGTGCGAACCGTTTTCTGTCAACATTAGAGCGTGAAGAAATATTGAAAGTTGCATATAAAAAGAGAACTACTTCCAGAGGAAGACCGGAGAGTGTATTTGTGCGAAAAGAAAAGTAGCCGATGATGGCTACTTTTTTTGGTGTACTGGTTCTGGTAATTCATCAATAATCCTTTCAATCAGAGCTTTCTTTGCATATACATCAAAGCTAAGAGAAGAAATTAGAGAAAATAACTGCAGATATTCCCGGTCACTGTCAGAGAGACCTTCCATATCTTTGAAAGTATTCTGAGAAGTCTCGTATGCTTCGCGGACTTCATCTTTTAAGTTCTGAATCTGGCTCTTTGCTGTGTCGCAGACTTCTTCGTAGATAGATGCAACATCGACAGCACTGTCTGTATCAAAATACTTTTCCGTAATTGGAGTAAGAATCGTCTCAATATCCTTGATGGACAGGATCGTTTTAAAATAATAGATAAAAATCATGACAACCACATGTTCTTTGGAATACTTCTTCTTAACCGGTGGTGGGAGAAGGTTGTTCTTTGCATAATTATTGATCATTGTTTTTGTCAGAATCTTATCATCATCGTACCGCTTACTGGAGCTTAACTGTTCGTCCATAAAGCTGGTCACCTGATCCATATATAATTCAATATTCGGTATATCCTCAGAGCGTACATAATCCATATTGGAAATACCTTCTAACATGCTGTCCAGTAGTTCATCCATATTAATCTTCATAATTGTCACCTCAATATAGATATTATATAGTAATAAAAACTATATGACAAGCAAAAAATAAAATGTTCACATATTGTTAAGAAAATAACATAACGAGCTAATGAGCAGTTAAAAATAGGTTAGATTAGTGGAGAAGAGTACGTGTGTGTGGTAAGGTGAATGCAAGAAAATTACGAGGAGGCAACGAAGATGATTAATGCAATTTTAGTAGTCTTGTTAGTTTTGATTGGAGGAGTACCATCGATACTTTTGACATTAAGTGTACCGGTGATGTTGGTATGGAAGATTTACCGGAAAGTCAGATATGGGTATAGCTTATATCAGTAAGTGAAGATAGAAGAATCAAAAGGGACAGCATCTGAAAAAGGTGCTGTCCCTTTTGATTTTAGCAAAATCTTAACATATGTATGTGATATAATAGGAGCACCTAAAGAGATGTATTGTGCTATCAATTTGGCGGTGGAATGGAGAACATCTATATGAAAATTTTGAAAAATATAATTATTACGGCTGCAATGCTGGCAGCAGCGACAGCTATATGTTTTATTTTGCGGCCGCTTGTTCCGACAGACACGCATGTGCCGCTTATTTATGTGTTGGCAGTACTTTGTGTATCCAGACTTACAGAAGGATATTTTTATGGAGTGCTGGCATCTATGGTGGCAGTTGTGGGAGTCAATTATATATTTACCTATCCATATTTCCAAGTGGATTTTACTGTGACCGGCTATCCGCTTACATTTATTGTAATGCTGACAGTATCTATTTCAGTAAGTGCATTGATGACTCAGATCAAGATGCAGGAGCATGTGCGGTTAAAGGCAGAAAAAGAGAGAATGAGAGCAAATCTTCTAAGAGCAGTGTCTCACGATATTCGGACGCCTCTTACTTCAATAGAAGGAGCAGCGGCTGGAATTATAGATAATAAAGATGTTTTGACAGAGGAGCAGAAAGAAGAGCTGCTTTTGAACATCAAAGAAGAGGCACAGTGGATGGTACGGATGGTGGAGAACCTGTTATCCATTACCCGGATGAATGATGAAGGAACAAGACTTACGACACACGAAGAACTGGCAGAAGAGATTGTCAGCAGTGCAGTTGTAAAGTTTTCAAAGCGTTTTCCGGACATAAAAGTCGAGGTGGATATTCCAGAAGAAGTTGTTATTGTTCCGATGGATCCAATCCTGATCCGGCAAGTCATTGTGAATATTATGGAAAATGCTGTGATACATGGAGGATCGACGACGCAGGTGAAGGTAACCATATCTGCGAATGAAACAGAAGCTATATTTTCTATTGAAGATAATGGGAAAGGAATTGATGGAAAGATTCTGCCAATGTTATTTACAGGTCAGATCAGCCACCGGGAAGGTGAGACGTACGATAATAAACGGAGTATGGGAATCGGACTTTCGGTATGTAAAAGTATTATAGATGCGCACAGGGGAAAAGTCTGGGCAGAGAATAAGATAGATGGCGGAGCAAAGATTTCATTTACATTACCGCTTGAGGAGGAAGAACAGAATGGAGATTAAAGACCGTGTATTAATAGTAGAAGATGATAAAAATATTCGAAAGTTTATACAGACGATCCTGGAGGCCAATGATTATGATGTGATCGCGACTGAGACAGGAAAGGAAGCATATAGTCTGATCACTTCCAGATGTCCAGATGTGGTGATCTTGGATCTGGGACTTCCAGATATGGACGGAATGAAGATTTTAAAAGAAGTCCGTGCGTGGTCCAATATGCCGATTATTGTAGTTTCTGCCAGAGATCATGAAAAAGATAAGGTAGAAGCGCTCGATATGGGAGCTGATGATTACATAACAAAACCATTTGGAACATCAGAACTTCTTGCAAGGATCCGGGCTGCGATCCGACATTTCCGGGGAACAAGCAAGAATCAGGGAGAGAGGCAGAAAGTCACATTTTTAAATGGAAAATTGGTGATAGATTATGATAAACACCGGGTCTATGTGGAGGAACAAGACGCAGGACTGACCCAGAATGAGTTCCGGTTATTAAGTCTCCTTGGAAAATATGCAGGCAAGGTTCTGACATATGATTACATGATGAAAGAAATCTGGGGACCAAACATGAAGGGGGATAACCGTATCCTGCGTGTGAATATGGCGAATATCCGTAGAAAAATCGAAAAAAATCCCGGTCAGCCACAGTTTATATTTACAGAAGTCGGAGTGGGATACCGTATTATAGAAACAGATTCTTAATCAGCGATAGCGCTTGTTCAACACAGGAACAATAGCTTTTCGTCTTCATAGGTCATTGCGCTTCTTTTTTATCTTTGTTATAATATGAAAATATGCTTTGGAATATTCTTGGTTATTGGAAGACAGGAGGATTAAGGTGCGGGCAACAGTACTTTGTTATAATTTAAAAGGGACGACAAAAGGTCGGAAGATTGGATTGATTTTTGGATTTTTAGGCTACCGAGTCCGTCATGTGGAGGAAGAAGAATACTTGCTTCCGGTTGGTGAAGTTGCAGAAGGCAGAACAACGGAATCAATAAATGAAGAAGCTGGTGTTAAAGCGAAAGAAATAGAAGCTGTATTTCAAGATGAGATGCTCTTAATGTGTCCGGAAAATGAGCGTATGCTGGATCAGGCATTGCAGCGTATGAGAAAAGAAAAAGTTCAGGTTCCGTTAAAAGCCGTTTTGACAGAGATGAATAAGAACTGGACATCGGTGGCACTTCATGATGAGATCATGCGAGAGCATGAGAAGATGACAGGTGGAAAATAATAAGAAAGGAAACGAAAAGAACTTGAATATATATGATACGTTAAATGATAAACAGAAGGAAGCAGTCTTTCACACGGAAGGACCGCTTCTTATTTTAGCAGGAGCGGGATCAGGTAAGACAAGAGTCCTGACCCACAGGATTGCGTACCTGATTGAAGAAAAAGGCGTCAATCCATGGAATATTTTGGCAATTACATTCACGAACAAAGCGGCAGCAGAGATGCGGGAACGTGTGGATAATCTGGTTGGGTTCGGCTCAGAAAGTATTTGGGTGAGTACATTCCATTCTATGTGTGTGCGGATACTAAGACGCCATATTGCATTGCTTGGATATGACACGAATTTTACAATTTATGATACAGATGATCAGAAGACACTGATGAGGGATGTGTGCAAGTTGTTACAGATTGACACAAAAATCTACAAAGAGCGTATGCTGATCGGAACCATTTCTCATGCAAAAAATGAGATGTTGACTCCGGAAGAATTTCGGCTTCAGGCGGGCGGAGATTTTCATCAGAAAAAGATTGCGGATGTGTATGAAGAGTATGAAAAGCAGCTCCGAGCTAACAATGCACTGGATTTTGATGATTTGCTTTTAAAGACAGTTCAGCTATTCCAGACACAGCACGATGTGTTGGAATATTATCAGGAGAGATTCCGCTATATTATGGTAGATGAGTACCAGGATACGAACGGGGTGCAGTTTGAGTTGGTACGTCTGCTTGCTTCCAGGTATCAGAATCTGTGTGTAGTCGGAGATGATGATCAGTCTATTTATAAATTCCGTGGGGCAGATATCCGTAATATTCTGGATTTTGAGAAAGTATTTACAAAGGCAGCAGTCATTAAATTGGAGCAGAATTATCGCTCCACAGCAAATATCCTGAATGCAGCAAATGCTGTGATCAGCCACAATCACGGAAGAAAGGACAAGACGCTGTGGACAGACAATGAAGATGGTGATAAGATTGCATTTCGTCAGTTTGATACTGCATTCGATGAGGCAGAATACATAGTATCCGATATAAAAGAACATGTGGAAAAGGGCGAATGCGACTATCAGGACAACGCCATTTTATATCGTACGAATGCACAGTCCCGTATGTTCGAGGAAAAATTTGTAACAGCAAATATTCCATATAAGATTATTGGCGGCATTAATTTCTATGCAAGACGGGAAATTAAAGATATTCTTGCATATTTAAAAACCGTAGATAATGGTCAGGATGACCTGGCGGTGCGAAGAATTATCAATGTACCAAAAAGAGGAATCGGTCTTACCAGCATTAATCGTGTGCAGGAGTATGCTGCGATGCATGAAAAAGGAATTTATGAATGTCTTAAGGGAGCTGACCTTATCCCGGATATCGGAAGAGGCGTGTCAAAGCTCGAGTCATTTGTAGCATTGATCGAGCACTTTAAAGTAGATGCAAAGGAATTGACACTTCATGAACTGATGCAGGAAATTATTGACGAAACCGGATATATCGAGAGCATTCAGGCAGAGAGTGAGATAGAGGCTCAGGCGAGAATTGAAAATATCGATGAGCTTTTAAATAAAGTCGTTGCTTATGAAGAAGTATGCGAAGAGCATGATGAACCGGTAACACTGAGTGGATTTCTTGAGGAAGTCGCTCTGGTGGCAGATATTGACAATCTGGATGAGAACAGTGATTATGTGGTGCTCATGACTTTACATAGTGCGAAAGGACTGGAATTTCCACGCGTTTATCTTGCCGGAATGGAAGACGGACTGTTTCCAAGCTATATGACAGTGACGGCCGATGATCCGGACGAACTGGAGGAAGAGCGAAGACTTTGTTATGTAGGTATTACAAGAGCCCAGAGCGAATTGACTATGACTTGTGCAAGAAGACGTATGGTCCGCGGTGAGACGCAGTATAATAAAATGTCACGTTTCTTAAAGGAAGTTCCGCTGGAACTGATATCTACGGGAAATAAATTTTCAGGAAATGGAAAAAGTCTCACAGACCACGCGGATCATGAAGAACCGGAAAGAAAAACGGACTACCAGATAGCGAGACAGGCATTTAAGACGAAAGCATTTGCAGCAGTACAGCAGGGAAAATCCTTTGGAAAGCCTGCAGGGGGAAAGCTGGAGTATGGAGTCGGTGACCGTGTACGCCATATAAAATTCGGTGAAGGTACAGTTTTGTCGATAGTCGAAGGCGGACGTGACTACGAAGTGACGGTAAATTTTGACGGGCCTGGAACGAAGAAGATGTTTGCGGCATTCGCAAAATTACAGAAGATATAAGAAAAATGCAGAAGCAGAGAATTTTGTAAAGGTAATTTTACACTGACAAATTTTACAGCTTTCAAATCATACCTTCAAATTATACTTGCAAATTTTATAAAATAAATGTGTAGTAATATTGTAAGACCAGTGTTATAATAATATACAATAATGAGACTTGCAAAGGGCAAGGGAAAGGACGAGGGATATGAGTAAAATTGATGAGCTTATTGCAACAACAAAGCTGAACGATCTGATTAACAAAAAGGAAGAAGAGAAAGCTTCCAAGACAGTTCTTTGGATACTGGCAGTGATCGGTGCTGTGGCAGCAGTTGCAGCAATCGCATATGCAGTATATTGCTTCTTTACCCCGGATTATCTGGAAGACTTTGAGGATGATTTTGACGATGATTTCGATGATGATTTCTTCAATGACGAGGATCAGGTATAGGTTCAGAACAACAAAACAAGTAAGTAAAAAGCAGGCTGAGATGCCTGCTTTTTTACAGGACGAGGTGGACGATGGATGGACAGTGCTTTGCTCTGTTGATTGATGCAGATAATGTATCTGCAAGGTATATAAAGCCGATTTTAACAGAGCTTTCAAAATATGGAAATATCACGTACAAAAGAATTTATGGAGACTGGACGAATACGCAACATTCAAGCTGGAAGGATGAACTGCTTAAGAACTCGATCACACCGATTCAGCAGTTCTCTTATACGCAGGGAAAGAATTCCACAGATTCAGCGATGATTATAGATGCGATGGATATTCTTTATGCAAAGGATGTGGATGGATTCTGCATTGTATCCAGTGACAGTGATTTTACAAGACTGGTGAGCCGATTAAGAGAGAGCGGTAAGATGGTTATTGGAATGGGCGAAAATAAGACGCCGGAGCCATTTCGAAAAGCATGTGACAAATTCACAATTCTGGAAAATCTTCTGTCAGAGAAAGGCTTGGAAGATGGAGGGGAAGAATCTCATGAAGTGCTGGGGCGTGAGAAGGTCGAAGATGCAGTTATTAAGATGATCATGGAGAATCAGGATAATAATAAGCAGACCGGACTTGGCGAAGTAGGAAGCCGACTGGTCAGCCTTTATCCGGATTTTGACGTGCGAAGTTACGGATATAGCAGCCTTTCCAAATTTTTTGAGGAATTTGACAGAATACAACTTGTGAAACATGGTCATGTAGCTTGGGTTACATTAAAAGAGAACCGTGCGAGAAAAGAAGACGTAGACCAGTTTGTACGTAATTTGGTGAAAGGTGCCGGAGAAGCAGGTATGGATCTTGGTGCCATCGGAAATCGTGTGTATGATAAATACAAAGATTTCAAACTAAATGATTATGGATATTCCCAGTTCAAAAAATATGTTAAGAGCATTTCTCATATGAAGCTGGAACAGGATGGTAAACGCTGGAAAGCTCATTATAAAAAATAGATAGTCTGTAAAGGAGGACGAGAACGCTATGAAGAAAGGACAGGTATACGAAGGAGTCATCGAATCCGTAGAGTTCCCGAATAAAGGAATTGTAAATGTATCACAGGAGGACAGATGCGTCATTGTAAAAAATGGTGTGCCTGGTCAGAAGGTACGTTTTTCAGTAAATAAAGTGAAAAAAGGAAAAGCAGAAGGAAGGCTCCTGGAGGTAATCGAGAAAGCGCCTCAGGAGATAGAACCTGCCTGTCCGCATTTCGGACAGTGCGGCGGTTGCACTTATCAGAATCTGCCGTATGAAGAACAGGTAAAATTAAAGGAGTCACAAGTCAAGGCAATGATGGATGAGGCAGTTGACGGAGACTATATCTGGGAAGGTGTACTGGAAAGTCCGGTAAAAAGTGAGTACCGTAATAAAATGGAGTTCTCTTTTGGTGACGAATACAAAGACGGACCGCTGGCGCTTGGTATGCACAAACGAGGCAGTTTCCACGATATAGTCAATGTATGTGATTGTCAGATTGTAGACGGTGATTACAGAAAGATATTGGCCTGTACACTGGAATGTGCGAGAAAATCAGGCCTGCCATATTATCACCGCATGAGACATGATGGGTATTTCAGGCATTTACTCGTGAGAAAAGCAGTGAAGACGGAAGAAATCCTCATTGATATTGTAACAGCATCAGAAGAAGGCTTTGACAGTAAACCCAAGGAATTTCTGAATAAATGGGCAGCAGCACTTCAGGCACTTGAGCTTACCGGAAAGATTGTCGGAATTCTCCATACGAAGAATGACAGTCTCGCAGATATTGTAAAAGACGAAGGAACAGAAGTACTTTTTGGTCAGGATTATTTCTATGAGGAATTACTTGGACTGAAGTTCAAAATCACACCATTTTCTTTCTTCCAGACAAATTCACTTGGAGCAGAAGTGCTTTATGAAAAAGCGAGAGAATATATCGGGGATACGAATGAAAAAGTAGTTTTTGACCTTTACAGTGGAACCGGAACAATTGCACAGATTCTGGCGCCGGTAGCGAAGAAAGTAGTCGGTGTTGAAATTGTTGAAGAAGCAGTTGAGGCAGCTAAGGTCAATGCAAAATTAAATGGACTGGACAACTGTACTTTCTGGGCAGGAGATGTCTTAAAAGTCATCGATGAACTTGGAGAAGTACCAGATCTTATCATGCTGGATCCGCCGCGTGACGGAGTGAATCCAAAAGCCCTGATGAAGATACTAAATTTCGGGGTCGACAGACTTGTCTATATCGCATGTAAACCGACTAGCCTGGCAAGGGACCTGGAGATGATCCAGGGAAGAGGATATAAGGTAGAGAAGATTGCATGTGTGGATTTATTCCCGAACACGGTGCATGTCGAGACGGTTGTTTTGCTTTCCAAGGGTGAGGTCGACTCGAA
>ULZG01050410.1_pt1 | contig 32465 bp, 28 predicted proteins | sample 1962881 | NCBI WGS metagenome assembly ULZG01 (sample SAMEA4835883, study PRJEB28245) | human gut metagenome | biome: gut microbiome; material: fecal sample | place: Denmark | collected 2008 | reverse complement strand
TTCAGGAATCACGTCCACAGCCACCACCCGGTGATGCTGCGCCAGCAACGTAGCGATAGACAGACCTACATAGCCCGTACCCGCTACAGCGATTGTATAGTTTTTCATCATGGAAATGCTCTTTTGTTTATACCAGCCAATAAGCTTAGTAGTTGATAGTTACAAAGTAAACAAATAAACCTTAAAGTGCCAAGCCAATACAAAAAAATCGCCACGATACCCTCTGTCTGGAGTACCGTGGCGATTCCCGGAGTCTTATATTATATAGCATCTTCATCACGATTGAAGTGCTCGAAGAAAAATTCCTGTTTTGCTTTTAGTGAGGCAGTTTCCTGATGCATGAATTTACATCCATAATCGTATAGTGACATCGTTGTTCCATGTTCAGTTGTATCTTTAAATTTAAGATAAGTCTTGTAGTAGTTGACCAGATATTCATCGGGAGTCATGTCTGCTGCAAACAGAAAAATATACTCACATCCGATGTGTTGCATCACCTCGAGTATCTTAGGAACAATAAACATCCAGAATACCACTACTCCTAATTTTTGATCGATATTAAATTTATTCCATATTTCCCGATGCAGATCATTTGTGCAGAAGTGTACTATTTCTATGCCAGCAAATGTTTTTCCTACTCTTTTCAAATCATCTTCCGATGCTTTTTCCAGCTCTTTGATGATTTCTCCTTTTTTTGCGTAAGATATTTTTGCCAGATCATTTTTGATTAGCCCTTTACCAGTTCTGATTCGCTCTATGATAGATTCTACGGCCTGCCTGTCACTTTCATTTAAGTCTGGTTCATTTTTCAGTTCAATGACGTATTCATACAGTTCACGGATTCTTTCCAAAGAATCTACTCCTTTAATACTTTCATATAAAGAACCACACTTTAATGAAAAATAGAAAAGAATTTTTCCATCCGGATTTTTGATAAGATAGTAAGCTATGTTTCCTTTCTCATCTTCTTCGAATGCCTCATTTTTGAGTGTATCGGCCAAGCTTTCATTTTTGTAATTGATGAAATCTTCTACATACCGTAAATTATCTTCATTAGCTGATAGCCGTTCGCATACCAGTGAATAGATATTCCTCTTTTGTTCATCGGTGATTCTCATGGCAGTAAGAGTATACAGTTTAATTCATCAGTTTTTTATATAGAAGTCGGCGGATCTTTATTCTGTCAGCATCCCATCTGATATCATTGGTATCAATCTTCCTGTCACAATTTTCATTCTCAGGAATACCGTTTCTGGCTTTTTCCCAGCAGTATTCTCCGTGCGTAATACTGCTTAAACTCCATGAATCCTTACTGGCATAAGTGTCGAATACCACATCAAAAATCTTTTTATACCTGTCGGCAATAGATTGTGGTATAGCTTTCGTTAAGCTTCCATCTTTATACATTCGTCTGATACCTGTCATTACAGGACCATATTTCCAGGCTTCAAATTCCTCCTGAAAGATTGGTTCGTCTGTCTGAATGATAGATTCTCGCTGAGTAAAATAAAGGAGCTTATGCAATTTCATTTCATCAATACATTTACCGAACTGTTTTTGGTAACGCTGGTAAATATATGAGGCTATGTCAGTAACTTTTTCCATAATTCCTTTGTAGACTTTTGTTTATCACAAATGTAACAAATAAACCTTAAAGTGCCAAGCCAATACAAAAAAATCGCCACGATACCCTCTGTATAGAGTACCGTGGCGATTCCCTCTTTTATGTGTCAGATATGTTTACAGCTTGTTTATTTCCTCCTCTGTCAGTCCCGTAGCTGCTGCAATCTGTTCGTTGCTCATGCCCAGCGACTTCAGGTTACGTGCGATAGCGGTTTGTGTTTCTGCGCGACCTTCTGCACGACCTTCTGCACGTCCTTCCGCACGACCTTCTGCACGTTCCGTTTCTATATTGTCCCGTAAAATCACGATATTATCCAAGTGTTTGTAATACGCGTTCAGCTCCTCCCGGCTCATGCGATCCAGCTTCAGCCGTTCCTTCACCGCATCCAGTCCCGGCGCCGTAGCATTCTCCGGCACATTTCCCGTATTCAGGTAATAAATCCATTCTTCCAGCGGCGTCTTTGCCACCCGGTTAAAATCATTTACTTTCAGTATATAATATTCCGGATAAAGCTGGCTCACTTTGTCCACTTTGAATGTCTGTTTCTGAAACGGACTCAGTTCCAGCACATCCCCTTCATGAATTCCCACGAACTCCGTCTTTCCGTGATATACAAAATCCTTGCCGTGTCCCAGAGAGAAATACACGATGTTGATGCTGTACACCTTACGTACCTTGTCGTATCCCTGTCCGCGGTTGATGTACTCTGTTACCAGCTTCGAAGCGCCAAACAGCATCCGCTGGAAATACGCATACTCATTATTGTTCTGAATCTCGATGAGCACCAGTTCTCCCTTCGAGTTTTCCGCCAGCATATCCACACGGTTATACTTGTCGAATTCATCCTCCTGGTTGCTTTCACTCTCCAGCAGCTTCTGGATGGTCACTTTTTCCTCCAGCAGCGTGGTAAGCAGTCCCTCCAGCACCGCATAATTAGCTTTGTTGCGCAACAGGCGCTTCATAGCCCAGTCAAAACGAATATAGCTTTCCATACCTGAATGCATTTAGTAGTTGATACTTACAAAGTAAACAAATAAACCTTAAAGTGCCAAGCCAATACAAAAAAATCGCCACGATACCCTCTGTCTGGAGTACCCTTACTTACCAGTTGTATTGGCAGACAATATAAAAAAACGGGCAGGCCGTAAAGCCCACCCGTTTCATTAGAAAAACTTATGTATCAGAAATTTCCTTTATTGGCATTATCCCACCAGAGGTGTGTACCACCCTTATCGCCCGAAATACCGTTTTTGCTTGAATTTTCCTTATTCAACAGTTCCAGACCCATGGCGACACCCTGTGCATTTGTATCATATGCGTTGCTGCTGTAGATAACTCGGCGTACACCTTCTTCCTTGTTTACTCCACCGTTACTTTCGTCTACGTAAGCAGGGAATAAGTGCGGATAACCGGTACGTCTTTGTTCAGCCCATGCTTCGATAGAAAGCGGGAACAGAGCGAAATACTTCTGTGTAATGATACGTTCCAGTTTTTCCTCGTTGCTGGCTCCTTCGTCCCATTTTACACAAAGTTTGTTTACAGCCGGTGTGTTCAGTTTCGGATCTACCGGATCTTCAAAATCAACCTGAGTTGTCGTACCGTTGATGTATTCATCCACAGCTCCTGCAGCATAAGCATCTACGCCGGCATATTTTCCGCGATAGCTCAGCTCGTTTGTCATAGATACGCGGATACCGTCTTCATACAGACTCTGTACGCTTGCAGAACCGATGTCCCAGCGCAATTTAGCTTCAGCCAGCAAGAAATAAGATTCAGCAGCCTTGAAGATAGGCAGTGGCATAGAGTATACTCCGATTGTATTTTGCGGGTCGATCCACTGAGAGAAGTTAGCCCAGTTGTTCGGTTTTCCCGGCAGACCACTGGCAAATCGGATACCCAGATACTGTGTATTGGCCGGTACTACCACCTTACCTTCCAGGTTGGTAACATCCTTGATATTCTTTGTCATGTACAACGGCTGGCGCGGGTCTTTCATACCTGTCATCAGCGTAACCAGATTCGCGTTGAATCCGCAGTCACCCCAGTTGAACATCAGCCACATTTCGTTTTCCAGACTCTTGTCGATGACAATATCCGTATTTACGGTTGCCAGCGTATTGGCAGCCGCTTCTGTAGCCACCTGCTTCAGGTCTATGCCGGCTTCCTTCATTTCAGCCTCACGTTTAGACAGACGGAGTGCCATGCGCAATCTCAACGTATTGGCCACCTTTACCCACAGTTCAGTATCAGCATTACACCAGCAGTCGAAAGTAGCGAGAGTAACCTTTTCGCCTTCACTCATTCCTTTGATATCGGTGATAGCCTTCTCCAGATCCTTCAGCATAGCTACGAACAGCTGTTGCTGGCTGTCGAATGGATAGTACGATTCATATTCTCCCGACAAGATCGAGCTGTAAGCCAGCGGACCGTAAGCATCGGTAGTCATGAGTGTACCATATGCCTGTACGACTCTCATTACGCCGGAAAGTCCCAGTGTACCCTTTTGGTCACAATCGGCGATGATCCGTCGTGTATTGTTGAATATATGCAGGTAATAGTTTTCGTACATACCTCCACTGTGTCCGCGGTTTTCCCCCATATCTCCATTGGTAAAGTTACCGTTCGGAGTCATGAAATAACCGCTGTACAAGTCGATTGTCAGGTTTGTCCAGAACTGGAACATGTTCTGCTGAGGCGGATAGCAATATTGCATCGGTTCGGTACACTGTGCAGAGAATGGCAGATCATTCGGGTCTACCTGCACACTGTTTGTGTTCAGATCTTCAAAACTGTCGGTACAAGAAGTCATCAAGTTGCTTCCTAACCACGGGAGAGCCAGCAGAATGGCATATTGATAAAATTTATTTCGTTTCATAATCAGGCTTTTTTAGAAGTTAAGTTTCAGATTCAGACCAAAGCTGCGAGAAGTAGGCAGTGCGAACATGTCTACACCCTGCACACCATTTCCAGTACCTGCAGATACATCCGGATCCATCGGAGCATCTTTGTAGAAGAAGAACAGGTTACGTCCGATGATAGCAGCTGTCAGGTTCTTTCCTACGCCGAACAGGTTACGGAACGTATATCCCAGGCTCAATTCACGCAGACGTACGTTTGTAGCATCGTAAACATAGAATTCATTGGCATACGGACTGTTGAAGTTACTAGCTCCCGTTGTAGTATACCATGCTTTCGGATCAAATTCCACGCCGTCTACCACTACCTTACCTGCGTTACGTGCATCTCCGGTACGTTTTGAAACGCCCCAGCCATCCAGTGTTGCTTCAGTCATTGACAACACTTTGCCTCCGAACTTACCGTCAATCAGGAACGATAGAGTAAAGTCCTTATAATGGAATGTATTCGACCATCCGGCGTTGAACTTCGCATTCATGTTGCCGGCATAAATCATATCCTCGGTTGTGTCACCGCTTACTATCGGGTTACCGGTAGCTTCATCCTTCATCGGTCTGCCGTTTTCGTCGCGCATGATATGGCGTACATACAAGTCACCGTACGATCCGTCCTTCTTCAGGATAATCTTGGCACCACCGAAGTCTGTCAGTGTCAGTCCGTTTGGCAGGTCATCTACAAGTTCTACGATTTTGTTGTCGTTGTACGACAGGTTCAGGTCTGTACTCCAGCTGAAATCATCATTAAACTGCTGATACCATCCTGCGCTGAATTCGAATCCCTGGTTCTGTACGTTACCGGCGTTTACATAACGGTTGCGCAATCCCGATTCATACGGAGCAGCTACAGAGAAGAACTGATTCTTGGTATTTGTCTTATAGTATGTCAGTCCCATAGTCAGTCGGTTCTGGAAGAATGTACCGTCGAATCCCACTTCGATAGAATGAGTCTTTTCCGGCTTCAATGTACGGAACGGAGCATTTTCCGGTGGAGTGATAGCACCCTGCGACTGCAGTGAGTACAGCAGGTTACTCATAAATACCGGCACGTCATTACCTACGATAGAGTAGCTGGCACGTACCTTGAGCAAATTCACGTTCTTGCCCATATCAACAAATCTGTCGAGCAGGAAGCTACCTCCGATAGACGGATAGAAGAACGAGCAGCTTTCTGTGTAAGCCAGTGCAGACGACCAGTCGTTACGTACAGATACGTCGACGAACAAACCATCCTTGTAGCCGAACTGAGCTGTAGCGAATACAGCGTTCAGACGTTTTTCTGTATTCCAGTTATCATTCTTGCCTACAACAGACATGTTTCCGTAGTAGTTGTTCGGAGTGAAGATGTTCGGGTAATATATATTACCGTTTCCGGGTGAAGTAAACTGAGTACCTTCAGCCCATAAGTCAACATGTGCAGTCTTGCTCTTAGTGAAGCTTGAACCGGCAGTTGCCGAAACAAGGAAATCATTGAATGTATGGCTGTAGCTCAGCAAGACGTCACCATACAGCTGATCGCTGAAGTAACGGTTATCCTTCATACGTCCCATCGGGTATAAGTTGGCGATACTTGAAGCATACAGATTATGCTGCCAGCGTTCTTCACCTCTTTCGTAACGCATACGTCCCTGGATATTCAAGTCTTGGGTAATATCCCACTTGATGCTTCCTCCAAATTCATAACGGTGACGGTCGGTGATCGGAGTCTGTCGGTTCAGTGTCCAGTAAGGGTTACTGTACTGCTGCAGTCCGGTGTTTGTCCAGTTCTGGATATTACATCCTCTCGATTCATCATACACCTCGAAGTTGTTTTTATAGTAGTTCCAGTCTTCACCTCTCGGGAACAGATATACACCAGTCAGCGGGTTGAACAGGAATCCGGCAGCAGCCTGATTCTTCACATACTGGTTGGTATACTTGGCGCTGAAGTCAATGTGAATATTCTTCAGGACATTAAATCCCACTTTCGAATTCAGGTTATGGCTGCGGTAGGTATTGCTTGGAGTCATACCTTCCGAGTACACGTTACCATAAGAGAAGTACGCCTGGATATTTTCATTACCACCGGCCAGCGAGATAGAGTTGTTTGTTGTAAATCCGGTGCGATAGAACTCTTTCGCATAGTTAGGTGCTTCCGAAGCCAGTTTTTCGCCCCAGCTGTATGTACCGTTGTCGCTGACTCCATATGTATTCTGGAATTCCGGAAGAACCATTGGAGTTTCCATAGTGGTATTGCTGGACACGTTGATTGAAACTTTGCCCGACTGAGCCGACTTGGTTGTGATCATGATAGCACCATTGGCAGCCACAGCACCATACAATGCGGCAGCCGATGCACCTTTCAGCAATGTGATAGAAGCGATATCATCCGGGTTGATAGTCGACATCACGTCGCCACCGTCACGTTCGCCACCATAGTTGCTGCTTACCTGAGCACCCGAAACACTGTTCATTACCGGCACACCGTCCACTACGATCAGCGGCTGGTTGCTACCACTGATAGACTTGTTACCGCGGAACAGGATTTTAGAAGAACCTCCGGCTCCGGTAGAGTTTGGTGTAATCATCAGACCGGCACTTTTACCCTGCAGTGAGTTGATCATGTTCACACTCTTGATGTCGTTCACATCACTACCTCCCACAGTCTGTGCAGAATACGTCAACGTTTCCGACTGGCGCTGGATACCCATAGCCGTTACCACGACTTCACCCAGGCTTTCGGTATCCGAAACCATAGAAACATCGATAACCTTTCTTCCCTTCACTGCTTCTTCCACCGTTTGCATGCTGATATACGAAAATACCAGCACATCGTCCGGTCCCACAGTAATAGAATAATGACCGTTCAGGTCGGTTACAGTACCATTGGTAGTTCCCTTTACCAATACGTTTACTCCGATTAGAGGATCGCTCATTTCTTTACTGGTAACACTTCCGCTTACAGTAATTGTCTGAGCATAAATCCCAGTCAGAAACATTCCTATCAGGAACATTGTGACTACTAGAAATGATTTCTTTTTCATAGTTAAACTATTAAGGTTAATACTCTATTTTCGATTTTAAGGTTAAAATATATTGTATATATTCTCGTTGTCAATTAGTGTATTTCCCTGTAGTCAGTCAACTGTCCCGTTTTTTGTGTGTGTATTTTGATATAGTTTATATTATTTGTATAGTTCTTGTATTTTTATGTATCGCCTAAATTATATAATTAATTTTAAATAGAGAGTTTTTTAGGTACAAAATCTCATTCTCTATAACATTTTTTATACAAAGCTCACTGTGGAAACTCCGGCATGATATCGTCCAGACTTGATTGGAAAAAGATCAGGTCGGCCCGTCCCAGTGTAGAATACATCAGATAGTGAGGAATAACATATTCATAGTTACAGTTCAGGTTTTTTGTAAATTTTTTATCATTCAGTTTTTCATATACCTCCCTTCTTTTGTCGAAAAACATAGATTGCACAGCCAGTTCGCTGAGTGTATCCAGTGTTTCTTTCTTTAAATTTAGATTTTCTTTTTTCCCGATGGGAGCATGTATATAAGATGTTCTCATCAGGTGCGATATGAATGACAGCCAGTTTAAATGTATATTCTTGTGAGCGGCTTCGTTCAGGTTACGTAGCAGCCGGATATATAATACGGTTGCAGGCAGTACGTGCAGAGGCATATACGAAGTAGTGACAGCGTTGGCTCCAATCTGGAAAAAAGCGTTTGCTATTGTATTTATGGTATTGTAAGTGGTAAACGTGTTACATGCAGAGAGGAACACCAGTTGCGGGCCTATTCCGCTGTTTACCACATCATCCCCGGTTACGATATCGTTTCCCATCATGATAAATGAGTTGTGTGTTGTTTCATCTACCCCTCCGTGCGTATCGATTATCAATAGTTCCGGTCCGGTTTCCTTTACGGCTTCGAAGAAGCTGGCTTTATCCAGGCACGTTTTTATCTGAAATCCCAAGGTTTTAGCCAGTTCCCTGACAGGTGATTGTGCCATCATAAACTCCGGGTCTTCATTTCCGAATACGACAAGCGTTTTTTGCAGGATATCCTCCGGTATGACATACGGTCTGAATTTTGCTTCCATATATTGTGCCAGCAAGCTTGTAACCGGTGTTTCAGGCAGCCTGCACACCTCGTGTGTGAATCCCAGCGGTACACCGTCTATCATCATCCATTCTATAGGAAGGTCAGTCATGGCTACAATTTGTGAGCTGTACTCTTGCAATATTTCAACAGCTTCTGGCGAGAGCATTTCATCGGTCATTTTTTTCCCGATTTTTTCCATCACTTTTCGTATGTTTTTGTTTTTGCTTGGCGATGTAGCCAGCCTTTCGATATGTTTTATCCCTACGAATGAAAGTTCGGAGTTGATATTCTTTCCCATAATCGGGAGTCGCAGATAAGGTGAGAATCTTATTGAGCAGTGCAGTTGAGCCACAAAATCGAAGAATGTGCTTCGGGGGATGAGAAAATTATTAAGCACATACTTCATGGCAGGATATAATTCTTCGGGCAAATTTGTTACATCATAAGCTACAGTATAATTATGAGTTTGATGATAACCCATTATTTTTTCAAGATTCTGTGCCATTTTTTCTTCTTCCGGCAGCAGATCCTTTTCAGGAAGTTTACGCATTTCAATACTTGTGTAAGGTGCTGCCAGAATCAGGGGCGCCCGGTAGTGTTCTTCCTGAAATTTGATGTCCTTCGTTAAGTCAGCTGCTATATTTTCGATCAACCTTATTTTTGTTATCTGTTCTATTAGTAGATTCTGTCTTTCGAATCCCGTCGTATTGTTCAGAGCAGCTTCCGATGATTCCAGTCTCCTTTTCAGTATTTCATCTTTTGTCAGCGGAAGAGAGTAATCCCAGTTTCCCAGTATCGAATTGATCGTTTGAGTGTTTGTTCTTGTCGGCGAGAATACATCTCCCGTGTCGTAAACACTTTTATCAAGACAAGGAACCGAGAAAGGCAGTCTGCTTTTGTCTATTTCATAGTTTTTGTTTGCGTAGTCGTAAAACCATTTCCAGATATCACTCAGTCTGGTTAGAGTAGTACATGGAAACTTGCATACATTATCCGCTTCGTCCGAAGTAAGGCAGACAAAATCCTCGTTCATGTAGTCTTTTAACAGGTTGGTGTAAGTTTCGATGATACGTTCTTCTTCGGTACATAGCAGTATCACATGCGGCTGTTTGGGCAAATCGAGCAATGATTTTATAGCTTCTGCTGTAATATCCGGATAGACCATAATCAGTCTGTATCCTGATATCAGGCCATAATATTTGCTCAGCTGGTAATATTCTATGCCATAGATAAACTGCGCCATGCTTTGAGGCAGACATCCGATATACCCTAACATCGGATGCTGTATAGATTCCTGTGGAATATTGGTAAACTTGATAGAATCTCTTTCTCCGAGTAAGGCTATATATAATATAGGGCTACTTACATTATTGTCGTTTATCGTCATGTTTCGGTCTTTTTTAATGTTCTATACAATGCTTGTTCCGCTATGCATGGAAAACTCCCTGATGGCTACTGGCAGTTGATACCTACAAAGTAAGCAAATAAAAACCGTACCGTCAATCCCGGACAAAAAAACTGCCACGATACCCTCCGTATAGAGTACCGTGGCGGTTTCAGAAAGTTTCCTTCACTTGTTGTCTGGCTGTCGTATCATGCATCGCATCAGGCCGGCAGCCCGTATTATTCCGTCAGGACTCCTTTGTCGGAACCGGTTCCACGCAAGAGGCCATGATATCCATCAGTTTCGACAGCCCTTCGGTAGGCGCCTGCTGGCTGGCAGTGACGTGCACCTGATATTTTGCCGTCTGGTCGGTACTGCGTGTGTTTTCCCTCGACGACGACACCTTTCCTGCCACCTGAACGTTCACCCCGAACCATTTCGATGAAATGTTTGTCGAAGCCTCCGTTTCCGTCGTATTTTTCACCGAGTTGGTATCAGTCACCTCCATCTGGAAGTCAACGTCCACCCGGTCGATCAGCAGCGAAGGTATCGGTACCAGTCCGATGAATGGAGCCTTAACCGTCTGTTTGGCAGTTTCTCCCACTACGCCATCCTGCACAACCGGTCTTTCCAGTTCGAAATCCAGCGTGCGTGTTTTGTTCGTAGGGTTACCGTTCTCGTCCGTTTCGTATGCTATACGCTGGTAATAGTCCCATGCGGTAGAAGCCAGTTTCTCCTGAGCTTCGGCGGCGGCAATCAGCGGACCGCCTATCAGGTCGCGCATAGGCAGGCCTTTGAAACTGTCTGTTACCGTATCACCCAACAACTTCTTGTCGTTTTTTTCACCTGCATCTACAGTATTATCTCCGGCATTTTCTTCAGGCAGGTTAGCCTTCTGCATCACAGCCATTCCCGCAGCCATGATGTCCTGCACCTCCTGAGGCATGACGATACGTCCGTCCTTGTCTATTGTAGCTTCAATGTCCGTACCCCCAAAGTTCATTTTGATTTTTTTTTCTTCTGCCATAACCTTTACGCTTTAAAAGAATTCTTAAATCAGTTTGTTATATTCGTTTGTCAGGCGTGCCACACCTTCCGGCGTATCTTTCGCCTTAAATCGGATTGTAATTTCCATCACGTCATTGTCGGTAGCCCTGATTCCCTCCATCTCCATCTGCATTTCCGCGTGTGTCAGGTTCTGTCCGTTTTGCAGCCTGTCGTTCATGGCCTGAGTTCCGATGTCTCCTATTTTCGCCTTGAACTTGATTTCCACATCCTCTATGCCCAGGTGACTGTGCGGAACCAGCGACATCAGTGGCACGTCAAGTTCCCGGTCTCCCACTTTTACCTTCTGCGAAACCGGACTTCCGTCGCTGTTGTTCCAGAATTTCATAAGCCCCTGCATCTGCTGTGCTTGTAGCATATCCTGTGCACTGTTGATGGCATACTGCAATCCTTTCAGTATATCCGAGAACGCATATTTCTGTTTTTTTTCAAATAATCCCATAAACCGTGTATTTTTCAGTCAGAATACAATCCGTTTTTTGTACGGAAGTTTTATATTCCAGTTTTTGTTAAGCAAGGTTTCTCCATAGATTCCCTGAGTCGTTCTGTCATACTTTATCAGCAATCCCCACTGATCCATATAAAACAGTTCGATGCATATCCTTATAGAGATAGGTATACCGTCTCTGTTCTGTAGCACATTAACCTCGTATCCTATAATCAGATCATTCGTATTTTCAGTCATCCTGTTCCGGTTTCTGATTATAGTTTTGAGCCAGTTTTCGATGGTTGCATGTTGCCTGTTGGCTCTGAATGTCAGCGGAACCAGATTTTCATTATTCAGGCTGCCGTCAAGCTCCGAATTGATGATGTGTCCCCGGAGATACTTTTTGTTCGGAAAATCCCTGTTCAGCAGATCAACCACATCATTTCTGCCGGGAAAAGTCAGTCTCAATCCATGTGAGAATCCTTTGAAATAGAAAGCCGTTCCACTGCTGCCATACGTCCTGTTTTTGTAATACAGTTTTGGTCCGTTACAGATAAGTCCGGTTTTGTTATACAGAACGCGGAACTGGCTGAGGTCCCTGTAGATTGGTTTCATCACGTTTACATTTAGTATGTTTCTGCAAAGAAAGCAATTACGCCATAAAGTATCAAGCTAAAAATATACAAAAAAGCAATCATTTCCTGATATTAAAAATGGACATTACGAATATAAATGCCAGGATGCTGCATAAAAACATCTGAATTCTCTCATTGATTCTGAAAGGCAGTCTATTATATTCATTCGGGAGGCTTATTCCGATTTTATTGTCATGCATCAGCTTGTTTTTGCGTACGTATTCATTATGCAAGTACAGAAAGAAGAAATCCTCTGGTACTATTGTCTTTAAATAAAAAATGGGATAGACGGTCATCTATCCCATTACATATACCATCAGAATTGTAATCTGGTAAATCCTTATTCTATAAATTTGTTTATGATAGTTAGAAATATGGCTTGTTTCAGCGACATAGCATTGCTTTAAATCGTTCTGCTAAGTCCGCCTTCATGCTCTGTCAAAACAAATAAATAGACGATTTTGTGCATTTCAATGAGCAAACTCCTTGATGCGCTGCTCCTCGCTCAGGCGGCACACCAGCAGCTGTCCGTTCTTTTCCGCTACGATGTAGCCGTCGAGTCCTTCCAGTACCACCCGCTTTTCTTCTGCCGCATGCACCACACAGTTCCGGCAGTTGTACATATCCACCCGGCCGCCTACCTTGGCATTGCCCGCTTCATCCTGCGGCAGCAAGGTGCGCAGCGAACCCCAGCTACCCAGATCACTCCATCCGAACTCCGCCGGCAGTACAAAGATATCCTCAGCCTTCTCCATCACTGCATAGTCGATGGAAATCTTCTCGCAAGTAGGGAAGAGTCGCTTCAGCTCCTCCGCCTCTTTGTCCGTAAACAAGGCAGGCTCCAGCTCGTCCATCACTCCGGCAATCTGCGGCGCATACCTGCGTATGGCATTCGTAATCGTGTCCGCGTTCCACACAAATATCCCCGCATTCCAGAAGTAATTTCCCGCAGCCAGATACCCCTTTGCCGTTTCCGCGTCCGGTTTTTCCTTAAACGCTTCCACCTTGCAGATACCCTTTGCGTCCGCTTCCCCCTGAGCAGCAATATACCCGTAGCCCGTTTCCGGTCGGGTAGGCTTCATCCCCAAGGTCACGATAGCCTGCGAGTCCGCCGTCTTCTCCAGCGCTACGGCAATGCAGCGTGCAAACTCCGCCGTATCAATCACCAGCGCATCCGAAGGCGTCACCACGATGTTCGCCTGCGGAAACTCCTTTCGGATCTTCCAGCACGCATACGCGATACACGGCGCCGTATTCCTTGCTTCCGGTTCCGCCAGAATATGCTGAGCCGGAATCTGCGGAAGCTGTTCCTTTACTATGTCGACATACTTTTCCGATGTCACCACCCAGAAATTCTCTTTCGGGCAGATACCCTTGAAACGCTCCACTGTGAGCTGAATCAGCGATTTTCCAACCCCCATTACGTCGATAAACTGTTTGGGATATTCGGGGGTACTCATAGGCCAGAAACGGCTTCCTATGCCGCCTGCCATGATGACTATATGATTTTGCATGCTGGTTTTAATAGCTTTTAGAAGTTCTAGTCCCTGCGGAAAATGTCACGTGTAATTACTTTATACTTTGTAAGCATTCAATTTTAGAATTCTATTTTAGACGAATGCCGGAAAGCATCCGTCTAAAAAGTCTCTACAAATTTAATGATTATTATATTTGTGTCTTAACATGTGAAGAAGACCTTCATTATCGGTTTCAGGAAAATTACTGCCTGAATTTTACACTGTCTGATGATTGATACAAATACCTTTCAAATACCATTCATACAAACGGTGGATACCCTCATCTATTTCTACTTTATGATGCCATCCCAAGCTATGCAACTTGCTTACATCTGTCAGCTTGCGTAGCGTACCGTCCGGTTTTGAAGCATCCCAGCGCAGTTCACCCTTGAATCCTATTTCCTTCATGATTTTCTCTGCTACTTCACGGATAGACAATTCTTTGCCCGTACCCACGTTGATGTGGCAGTTACGGATTTCAGTGATACCGTCTGCATTCTTCTCTGACGCATCATACGTCTGCTTGAAATCTACGTTCAGCAGTACATGCACACTGGCATCAGCCATTTCCTCGCTCCACAGAAATTCACGCATCGGTTTTCCCGTACCCCAAAGCGTAACAGCTTCCGGTGTGATACCGAACTTCTTCAGTTTTTCTAGAATCTCCGTATCCGAATTGTTTCCGTTTACTCCTTCCACAGGACGCAGGTTTATATCTTTGCGTACTGCATTCCAGTCGCCCTCGTTCAAGCATTTCGCCAGATGAATCTTACGAATCATGGCCGGCAGTACGTGACTGTTTTCCAGGTGAAAGTTGTCGTTCGGTCCGTAGAGGTTTGTTGGCATTACGGCGATGTAGTTCGTACCATACTGCAAATTAAAGCTTTCACACATTTTCAGTCCTGCAATCTTTGCGATAGCATATGGTTCATTTGTATATTCCAACGGAGAGGTGAGGAGTACTTCTTCCTTCATTGGTTGTGGCGCCTCGCGTGGATAAATACAAGTGCTTCCCAGAAAAAGTAATTTCTTTACTCCATGGCGAAAACTTTCTCCGATAACGTTCTGTTGAATCTGCAAGTTTTGGTAAATAAAGTCAGCCCGGTAATTCAGGTTGGCCATAATGCCACCAACGTGCGCTGCTGCCAGAATCACAGCATCTGGTTGTTCCTGATCGAAAAAATTTCTGACGGCTATAGGATCTAGTAAATCCAGTTCCTTGTGTGAGCGTCCTATCAGATTATTAAATCCTCTTTCTTTAAGGTTGTTCCAGATAGCGGAACCCACTAATCCGTGGTGTCCCGCTACATATATCTTAGCTGATTTGTCCATAGTGAAAAGTTTCGTTCTTAATATTCAATTCATTATTTTACGATTCCTTTTTCCAGATACTCAGCAAGGTTTGTACGGATTTTTTCTCCAGCCTTTTCTACGGCTACCTTAGCCATATCGTGTTCTACCATGATGCGTACCAGATCTTCGAACGAAGTCTTGGCAGGGTTCCATCCCAGCTGAGCCTTAGCTTTAGTCGGGTCGCCCCACAAGTTTACTACGTCGGTAGGGCGATAGAAGTCTTCCGAAACTTCCACCAGTACCTTTCCGGTAGCCTTGTCGTATCCCTTTTCGTTGATTCCTTCACCTTTGAATTCCAGTTCGATACCTGCGTGTTTGAAAGCCAGGTAGCAGAATTCACGTACCGAGTGCTGAACACCCGTAGCGATTACGAAGTCTTCCGGTTTGTCGTTCTGCAGGATCAGCCACATACATTCCACGTAGTCCTTTGCATATCCCCAGTCACGCAGGGAGTCTAGGTTACCCAAATATAGTTTTTCCTGTTTCCCCTGTGCGATACGAGCAGCAGCGAGTGTGATTTTTCGTGTTACGAAAGTTTCTCCACGACGTTCCGATTCATGATTAAACAAAATACCTGAACAACAGAACATGTTATAAGCCTCGCGATATTCTTTTACAATCCAGTAGCCATACAGTTTAGCTACCGCATACGGGCTGTAAGGATGGAACGGGGTGTTCTCGTTTTGCGGTACTTCTTCCACTTTTCCGTAAAGTTCCGAAGTTGAAGCCTGATAGATGCGGCAAGTTTCAGTCAGTCCGCACTGGCGTACAGCTTCCAGTACACGGAGTACTCCTGTAGCGTCCACGTCAGCAGTAAATTCCGGTGAGTCGAAGCTTACCTGTACATGGCTCTGTGCAGCCAGGTTGTAAATTTCAGTTGGTTTTACTTTATTTATCACCTGAATCATACTCATGGAATCTCCTAGGTCCGCATAGTGCAGGTGAAAATTCGGTTTTCCTTCCAAGTGAGCGATACGTTCACGGAAGTCTACTGACGAACGGCGGATAGTACCGTGTACGTCGTAACCTTTTTCCAATAAAAACTCGGCCAAGAATGAGCCATCCTGTCCGGTGACTCCGGTGATTAAAGCTATTTTTTTCATGTGTGAATAGTTTTTTATCCGATAGGAAAGCGTATTTTTCCATTTCGGACAATTGTTGTGTTTTTTGAGTTATTATTATATTTTGTTTGTTTTCTGTATATTTCCGTATCTTGCCGCATATATTGCAATTACTACGAAGCAAGACAAAGGAATGATGAATCCAGTTGCCATAGAACTTGAATCTGCTATATATCCCATCAGTATAGGTGCTACGGCTCCTCCCACGATAGACATGATGAGAAACGATGAAGCCCTTTTTTTATGTCCTCCCACTTTTCTGAGTGCCAGTGCAAAAATAGTGGGGAACATGACAGATTCGCACAAGAAGCAGAGCAGCAGGCAGTACCATCCCACTTTTCCCGGCAGCAGAATCACAGCTGTCATACTTGCTGCCGCTCCGAGTGCACATCCGGTCAGTACCTTTTCGGCTCTGATGGCACGCATTATCCAGCTTCCTCCCATTCGTCCTGCCATGAAGAGTCCCATACCACCGAAGGAGAGCCATACCGATGCCTCATGTGCCGATACTCCCGCTGCTTCTGTGGCATAGTTGATGAAGAAACTGTTGATTCCAGTCTGTGCGGCTACATACAGAAAGAGCGAAATCAGTCCGAAAGTAAAAGTAGCCTCCTTCCACAGTCCCTTTTTGTCTGTTTCTGTTTTCTCATGTGAGGTAGGAGAATCTTCTATTTCCGGAAGCTTCACTCTGAAAAAAATCAGGGCTACTGCCAGTACGATACATCCGATGATGGCATACGGAGTCGATACATCACCTCCTCCTGCAAAGAGAAAGAATCCTCCTACAAGTGGTCCGCATATCCATCCCAGTCCGTTGAAAGACTGGGCCAGATTCAGCCTTCGTTCGCTTCCCTCCGGCTCGCCCAGTACTGTTACATACGGATTGGCAGCTGTTTCCAGACAAGTCAGTCCACAACCGATAACAAAGAGCGAGAAAAGAAAGAATTCGAACGAACCTATTCTTCCTCCCGGTATAAAGAGTAATGCTCCTATGCCGTACAATACCAGACCTGTCAGCACGCCTGCTCTGTATCCGAAACGGCGTATGATATTTCCAGCCGGCAGAGCCATAATAAAATAGCCTCCGTACACTACAGCCTGTATCAGTGCCGAGCGTGTTCTTGTTATTTCCATAGTATCCTGAAAATGTTTGTTCAGTACATCCAGGATGCTGTGTGCGAACCCCCACAGAAAGAAAAGGCTTGTAATCAGAATAAATGGAAGGAGGAAGTTCTTTCCTTCCTTCGTTTTCACCAGACTGTTTCTTTCCATATCAGCTTCTGCTTATTTCCAGTCCCTTTTTCGATAGAGTCATATCCACGAAACGTGCTCTGTCGTTCGGTCTGTTTTCATTCAGTATTTTCTGTATTCTGGCGGCAGCTTCCGGGTCTTTAGCCACCATGTAAAGGTATCCTCCTCCTCCTGCTCCCGGCAGTTTATATCCCAGACAGAGGTCATCAATTTGTCGGGTGAGTGCTTGTACAGCCGGCGGGTTCGTACCTTCGTCTAGCAGCTGGTTTTGTTTCCATGTCTTTCTGACGAGTCTTCCTGCTTCCTCGAAATTGTTTCTCAGGATGGCGTCGTACATATCTGTTGCATGTAGCTTCATTTCTCTCAGCAGTTCCAGGTGTCGTGAAGAGTTGAGGAACATCCCTCTTACAATCTCCGCCAGTATTCCTTTGGCCGTACGTGTGATTCCTGTATAGTAGAGCAGATGGCACTTGCGGTATTCACTGCTGGTAAACAGGTAATCAGGCAACCATCTCACCAGTGGTTCCTGATTCCATCCTGCACTGGTTTGTAGCATTTTTACTCCCTGTAGTACACCTCCGTACTGATCCTGCCATCCTCCTCCGGTAGTGAGTAGCTGTTCCAGAATCAGTGTACGGCTTCCGATTTCCTGCTTGTCCCAGTTCAGTCCGCAGAAGTCATTTACGGCTCCCAGCACGGTAGCTGCAAGGATAGAGCTTGTTCCCAGCCCCGAACCTGCTGGTATAGCCGAGAGCAATGTCACTTCAATACCCGTTCCGAAGTTCTTGAGCTGTTCTTCCAGAGTGGCAAAGTGTTCTGTGTTGAAATTCGGATGAAATCCTGCCAGAACCAGTGCAGCTTTTGGAATAGAGAAAGGCGAACCTACCTTATTGAAAGTATACAGTTCTTCATAAGTCGTCACCACTTCCATAGCTCCCAGGTCGATGGAGCGTAAGATTATCTTATATTCTTTCGATGGTTTCACATACACCTGCAAGGGTGGTTGTCCGTTCAGTTCGATAGCAATGTTTACTACATTTCCTCCCTCCATGAGGCTGTAAGGTGGCGTATCCGTCCAGCCTCCGGCAAGGTCGATTCGTACAGGGCTTCTTCCCCATACAATCTGGTCTTCATACACCGATAGCTTAGGCTGTTGGCGGAAGTCTACTGTACCTACCAGTCCGTTTCTCATGAGTGCGAATGCTTTTTCTTCCATCCGCTTTACTTCTTCCGTACCGGCACCCTGAATCTGCATCGTACGTGCACGGAACATTGTGTCAGCGATACGTGTGAGCAGCGGTGTCTGTTCATCCAGTTCTTGGGGTAATTTCAGGTTGAGCCGTCCGTATTCTTCGGCTGCTTGTTGCAGGTCGAGCTGGTAGAACACACTTTTTTCGTGATTTTCTGCCAGAATCTTCCAGTTTTCCTTCCGGAACTCTTCACGTTGCGCAGTCAGTTTTCTCAGGTCCGCATAGGCCGAAATTTCGTCAGCCGATTTTTTTTCCGCCTGCATCCATATTTCCCTGCCTTCATTTAATTCCGGTTCTGCTGTCATCCAGCGCATCACTGTTCCCAGTTCTTCCACCGAATGGCATACTGGGAAAATAGCTGCTGCCTGCAGATCATGGCTTCCTCTGATATCTTCAGGTTTCAGTCCACGCATACGTAGCCATTCCGATGCAGGTATTCCCTGATATAGAGTAGATTCTACACTCAGTGCTCCCTTGAAAGCATCATTGAATCCGTAAGGTCTTGCGACGAATCCTCCTTTTCCCATAGGTACCACATCAATACAGATTCCTTCGAGTACCTCCAAATTCCAGTTGTTGCAAGGAACTCCTGTGATGATATTCCGGCTGTGCAGTTTCCATCCCTGTCCCACATGACTGTTTTCTATCCATACTTCTGCGTTGTCGGCAGTCAGGCTGCAATCTACATGTGCGTTTTGTACGAAAATAGCCGGATGTGGCTTCACTTTCCGGTGGATGATGGCCCTCTGATCCGTTACACAGTTTTGTATTGCCAGTGTCGACGAAATCATCTCACGGCTTGTACCGTAGTGATGGAACTCTCCGCCGGGCAAAGGCAGAATAGCCACCTTCAGTTGTGTCAGTTCTTCGTCGTGCAGGCGCGGATGCTGTCCCAGTGCCGGTCCGAATTCCGAGTACATATCGTAGAATCCTATTTTTCCTTCCTTCTCCGAGCGTTTCACCATCAGTTCCACAGCACGGTCGCTTAGCAGCCAGATACCGATATCCATCAGGAAGAGATAATCTTTCATCAGAGTGCCTAGTTCCTCCACGCTTGGTTTCTGTAGCATGAAGTCCAGCTGGTCTGGCGTTTTCCTCGACGATACAAATACCCCGTGGTTCTTGGCCAATTGTGGATCTACCCACAGACCGTAGCACACGACGTCTGCTTCTGGAATCTCCTGCAATGGCTGAGTAGCACGGATATACACATCCCCGCTTGCCACGAGCGTATGCAGGTTCTCCGGTGCCTTCTCCATGATTTTTTCATACAGAGGCAGCTGTAGGGAAAGCAAGTTCTGTGTCAGTTTTTGTCCCCGTCCCCATCGGAATACCGGAATTGGTGTCAGAATCTTGCCCGAAGGCGCATACGCCGGCAGTCTGCGGCTTTGTCCTCCTGCGTGCAGCAGGATACGCTTTTCAGTGGCCAGCCATTCGGTCAGTCCCTTTTCCGTATTTTCTTCTTCCATGCAAGCCTTAAGCAGCCATGCGGTTCCTCCTCCGGATCCCAGTTTGCTTCCTATGGGGTCGGATGTGCAGAACCATTCGCTGCGATCCGCCTTTTCAATATCGTGAAAGCATTCCACCAGGTTAGGAGGTAATGATAACAGTTTCTTCATTCTGTCCGTTTAAAGTTTGAATATTCGTTTCATTGGTATCCATTTCTCATTGGCGGCCTGTCCGGGTGTTGCTTTTTGGTATTTTGCCATGTGTGCCTCCCATTCTGCCTGTCGGGGCAGGGTAGCGAGCCGTGCATAGTCGCGTTCCATATCAAAGTCATCGGTAGTATCCATAATCATGAACAGGCGGTTTTCGTAGATGTAGATTTGCATATCTACAATTCCAACTTCTCGTATTCCTGCCTTTACTTCCTCCCATACATGAGCATGCTCTTCCACATATGCCTCTATCAGCTCTTTGTCGTTGTAGAGATCCAAAGTCTGACAATATCGTTTCATTGTTTGTTATAGATTGAAAATTGATTTTTATTTCTATTCCGTTGCGCAGCCTATGGTCAGAATTTCCGCATCTGTCAGTGCTTCCAGCGCGTGGCGCTCTCCTGCAGCTATGCAGATACATTCATCGGCATGGCATACTGTTTCTTCTGTTTCCATACAGATTTTCACAGTTCCTTTTCTTATAAGGAACACCTCTTCCATGGTAGGGTGGACGTGCATTTCGCTCCGTTCTCCTTGTTTTAGTCCGGTGACGGCTATCTGTGTCAGATTCGTCTGGGTGTCCTCTTTAGCCAGCAGTACCCGTTTCGTTCCGCATCCGTGCGAGGTCGTTACGGGGATTATCTCGTGCAGCAAACGGTGTTTCATGTATGGTATGGTTAGAAATAAACAAGAGAGTTTGAAATTTAATCTCTTCGGAAGATGTCGCGTGTATAGACTTTTTCTTTCACGTCGTCTAGGCAGCTGTCGTAACGGTTGGCAATGATAGCCTGCGACTGTTTTTTGAACTCATCCAGGTTGTTTACCACTTTCGATCCGAAGAATGTAGTTCCGTCTTCCAGTGTCGGTTCGTAGATGATAACCTGTGCTCCTTTCGCCTTGATACGTTTCATTACTCCCTGGATGGAACTTTGGCGGAAGTTGTCACTGTTCGACTTCATGGTCAGGCGATACACTCCGATGATACATTGCTTTTCCTCTGCTGGACTGTAATCTCCGTGATTGTAATAATCGTAGTACCCAGCCATTTTCAGTACCTGGTCTGCAATGAAGTCCTTGCGGGTACGGTTCGACTCTACGATAGCCTGAATCAGGTTTTCTGGTACATCCTGGTAGTTGGCTAGCAATTGTTTCGTATCTTTAGGTAGGCAGTAACCGCCGTAACCGAAAGAAGGGTTGTTGTAGTGCGTACCAATACGCGGATCCAAACAGATACCCTGAATAATGGCCTGTGTATCCAGTCCTTTTACTTCGGCATATGTATCCAGTTCGTTGAAGTACGATACACGTAGAGCTAGGTATGTATTGGCAAACAGTTTCACGGCTTCCGCTTCCTTCAGTCCCATGAACAGGATGTCGATATTTTCTTTCAGTGCACCTTCCTGTAAAAGAGATGCAAAAGTATGAGCTGCTTCTTCAAGGTTGGTACCAGCAATGGAAGCAATTGCTTCGTTCTCCTTGTCCCGTCCTTCGATAATCTTTGGAATACCCACGATGATTCGGCTGGGGTAGAGGTTGTCGTACAGTGCCTTGCTTTCGCGTAGGAATTCCGGTGAGAACAGTAGGTTGAACTTCTTTCTAGCAAGGGCAGGAGTTGTTGCGAATTTTTCCGCATACTTTACGTACAGGCTGCGGCAATAACCTACAGGGATAGTACTCTTTATCACCATTACGGCATCTGGGTTTACTTCCAGTACCAAGTCGATTACTTCTTCTACATGGCTGGTATCGAAGTAGTTCTTCACCGGATCGTAGTTCGTTGGAGCGGCAATCACCACGAAGTCTGCATCCTTGTAGGCCGAAGCTCCGTCCAGTGTGGCAGTAAGGTTTAGTTCCTTTTCAGCCAGGTACTTTTCTATATAGTCATCCTGTATCGGGCTGATGCGGTTGTTTATTTTCTCTACCTTTTCGGGTATTACATCTACTGCGATTACTTTATGATGCTGTGCCAGCAGGGTGGCAATAGAAAGTCCGACGTAACCAGTTCCAGCTACGGCGATATTTAAGTTCTTTAAGTCTTTCATAAGTGAAATTTTGTGATGATATAAATAATAATCTAATTATTTATTTTAGGAGATAGAAAAAAAAGATTATTTTTTGCGTAGAAATTTTGTATAGATGATTTTTCTTATACAATTGGGCATTATCCTGACAGGGAATCTAGTTATAAGCGCAAAGTAAAATTCTTTATTAGTGAGGAATCCTATCTTTTTAAATGTTTTTAGAGCATGATATTCATTTATTGCATATTTATATCCTCCTCTCCGTTTAAAAGATTCATCGGACATTCTAAAATACAATAAAGGTTCTTGTATGTTGTAAAACTTTGCTCCATTGACAAACATACGTGCCCATAAATGATAGTCTTCAAATAGATAGCAGTGTTGATATCCTCCTGCATCAATTACAGATTTTTTTTTAAATATGACGCTGGGATGTTCCACTGGACATCTTTTTGTACAATATTTAAAGTTTTCCCAAATAGAGTGTGGAAATCGTTTTAGACTTGTTATAACTTTATTGCCTTGATTATCAAGATAAAACTCTTTAGTCCAAGATCCTATAACATCAATATCAGGATGGGATTTAAGATAACTGATTTGTTTCTCAAATCGTTCAGGGAAGCAGATGTCATCAGAATCCATTCGAGCGACATATTCGTTTTTACAGAACTTTAATCCTTCATTTAAAGCAGAACCAAGGCCCATGTTTTGAGGCAATTTTACAACTTTTAATGTTGATTCTTTTTGTTCGAATTCATTAATAACAGAATCTAATTCATTAGTTAAAGGTCCGTCTTCAACTAGAATTACTTCATCTGCTGGTAAAGTTTGCGAAAAAACACTTTGCAGACTCTCTTTTAAAAATTCAGGTTTTTCTTTTCTGTAAACTGATATTAAAACAGAAAACATATATGGAAATTTAAATTTATAAAGTGTTTTTGTATTATTGGATTTATTTTAGATCTGTGATTTTATAGTATTTGTATATATTATGATGAACTTTATCTTATAAAGCTGAGTACATCATTTAGATATTTCTCTGCAATAATGGATTCTGTCATCTTTTGAGCTGTTTTTATAGCATTAACTCTTATGGTAGATAATGTTTGTTCATCCATAAATTTTATTTGGCACATTAAATTATAAAGTGCTTTTTCATCTCCAGCTTTGCAAAGAAACCCATTTATACCGTGTTGGATAATTCCATCAAATCCTTCTTTTTCTGCTGCAATGGTAATGCAGCCATTGGCCATTGCTTCTAAGTATACCATACCAAATGTTTCATGTCTACTAATCATGATGAAGAAATCAGAACTTGATAATTCTTTTTGCACGGCATCACGTGAAATATGTCCAGCTAAAGTAACTTGTTTTAGAACCTTATTTTTTTTTGCGATAGAATAAATCTGTTTTTTTAAAGCTCCTTCTCCTATATAGGTAAGAGATATTTCTTGCTTTTTAAGGAAGGGTAATAACGCTATTATGATTTTCTCAGGATATTTTCTTTTCATCAAAGCACCTACATAGCACACTTTTCCTTTAATTCTATCTGTTTGACATTCAAGATTCGCTATATAATTGTCAGGTATTCCTGAGTAGCAAATAAAAGTTTTAGGTTTTTCACCATAATTGGAATCAAAATCTTCTTTTATTGCTAATGATCTATATCCCCATATATCTACTTTATCTATAAGTTCTTGATAATTATTGGGATATAGCCTTTTTATATCTTTGGCATATCCATGTAGAACGAATGATAGTGGAATTTGGTATATATCTTTTAATTTTCCTGCAATTTCTAAGATGGGATTATCAAAGTGGCTTAATATTAGTTCTGGATGGAATCCTTCTTTTTCTAATGTCTGAGTCGTTTTATTTATAATGTATTTAATTGTTTGTTGCGGATATCTAATCTTAGGACAGAATTTATACATTGGTATTTTCAATATGTTAACTCTATCCTTCTGATATTCAATCGTATTTTTCGTTCTTTCTGTTAGAGTCCCATTGGTAAACTGAGCTATAAAATGTGGACATTGTTTGGCAATCCAATGAAATATTGAACTATAATTGGGATAGCAATAAATAACTGTTACATTATGTCCTTGTTTTACCCATTCTTTTGTCCAATAATGGCATACAGAGGATGAACGGAGAGTTTTGCGTCCTTCTTCGTCAGGATATACTTGTGTGATAAATAGAATATTCATGAGTTATCGGTGGTAAATCGTGAGTGTCCAATTTAGATATAGGGAAAGTTGCTTTTCGGTATTCCCCTCTTAAATAAAGTAAACGTTCTACAAAATGCTACTACTTTCTGAAGCTAGACACTTTGATTTAGTAGCAGACTTGTTATGGATTTGCTATTTAATATTTTTTTAGATAGTAAAATGTTGATTTAACCCGTTTGATTCAGACTCTTGTTATTGTAGAGAGTTTCGTTATATATTCATACAGACTGGATTCTTTGTAAGAAACAACTCTTAAACAGAGATTACATAAATGCCGCCCTTCGCACCAAATTCTTACTTCCGGTGTCCTATTCCTTTTATGTCCTGTTTGATTATCCTCATTCGTTAGTTGCTTTAGTAGATTGTAAAGATCCCAACTTTTCCATTCTTAATGAAGTTTTGTCAATTCGGTCACTAGTTCAAAACGTAAATGATGGTTTAAGCTATTAGTGCATTGGTCGTATCTACTATATCATTTTTAGTCTTTTATTACAGCAGCGAAAGTTAATGTAATTATGCTTTGGAACAATATGTTATTTTGAATTCTTACTTATAAAGCAATATGTACTTTTTCTCCATCCTTTTTAACAATAAATGCTGGATTACCAATGACTGTGCAATTATCTGGAATACTTTTGCTAACAACTGCTCCAGCACCAATTTTTACATTGTTACCTATATTTATTTTTCCTGTAACGATAGCTCCTGTAAAGATGCTAACGTTATCTCCAATGGTTGGTAAACCATAGTAATTTCCTATTGTTACATTATGTAGGCAAGTGAAGTTTTTACCTATCTTTTCCGCATGAATATAAGTCCAATATGAGTGAACTAAATGACATCCTTCACCTATATGTGTAAGTCTATCTAAGTGTAATGATTCACATCTGGGTGCTAACAACATTAGGGGCCATGATATTCTTCCTATTCTTACATAAAATAAATTACGAAATGTTGGTTCGAATGTCATAAGATAAAAGAATCCCTTTTTATATGTTTTGATGTCTTCTTTTAGCTTATTATTAGTTATGGTAAAAAGAATATAATGAAAGATGAATCTAGGAGCATTTAATATGAGATATAATTTTTTCATTTAGTAAAAAATAAATTAATATGTAATTTTATGTATATAGCTATAGCTTGCAATAATGAATAATATTTTTGTGTAATATAAAATTCTTCTATAGGATTATGTCCTAATGGACTATATAATAATTTAATTCTTTCTTTAAGTTTTTTCCCTTTGCGCTGAAAAATAGGGATTGGATTATTTCTGGAACACTCTCCTAAATAACCTGGAGCTATGTAGCTACTTATTCCTGCTTTCAGAGCTCTTAGACCATATTCTATGTCCCCGAATGAATGGTGAAAGAAAGGGTCTAGCATACCAATTCTTTCATATATATTTTTAGGGATGAGAACTATATTTCCATTAAATGTATCACATTTAATAGGTTTGTTAGTATCGTTTTTTATTAGAGGATGTTTCCGTTTTTTACTTCTTCCTCCATAAGTTATTAATGTTTTATCAATTGTATCACATGTTTGCCCTACTATTATATTATTGTCATCATATAATTTAGATGTATCAGTTAATTCTTTTATTGCATTGTTAAAAAGAATAGTATCATCATTTAGCCATAAATAATAATCAGGATTAATTTGTGTCGCGGCTTTCCATGCTGCTATCATACCTCTGTTCCAAAATAATGAGCCATCTCCTTCTATTATTTTTATGGATGGGAATTCTTTGAGCACGGCTTCTTTGGTTCCATCTGTACATCCATCATCTGTTAAGAATATTTCTAAATTTTCTTCATGTAGATTTTGGTGTAAAGATTTTAAGCAGTTTAATGTTTTGTCTTTCCTATTATGTACAGTTAAGATGACAGCTATTGTTCCTTTATTTTTCATTAGTTATTGTATTTATTTAATTTCTTAATATTATTGTCTTTAGGAATATATCTAATTAGTTTTATAAATGGCAATGATAATGCTAGTGGATAGTTCATTAATGGCTCACCTTGTAATAACATAATAAATAATAAGAAGAATAATATATGCTCTTTTACAGTTAATTGCATATTGTTTTTTTTAAAAAAGAAAACGAAAAAGAAACAGTATATAAGTCCCATTCGTGCTAATGTGTCAGAAAATCCATTTCCTGCCATATGTATATCTCTATCTGCCCACATTTGTATTAAATATAAATGATCTTCATATCTTGTCCGTTCGTTTAATCCATTTCCTATTATGGGATGTTTGTTTATATAATGTAAGTCAAATAATAGAGTTCCTAATCGTGAGGAATCAAATTCTCCCTCAGCTGCTAAAGCTCTTTCTGTTTGAGTCGAAATTTTTTCTGATAGAAATGTAAGATTATTAAAGGCATAAATTGATATAGCAACTAGAAGTGGAATAAAAATGTATTTTATTCTTGATTTTATTTTGAGTATAACATAAAGTATAATAAAAGATCCCATAGATAGGTATGCAGTTGTACTTTGTGTTGATAAAAGTGCTATTAATAAGATGATACACTCCTTTTTGTATTGCTTCCATAGTATATTGAGCTCATTTATAAAGAACAATGGAACGAATAAAATATAACATCCAAAAGCACCAGGTTCCCAAAAAGCACCACAATTCCTGACTGTTTCAGTATATCGTCTGGTATAAAATAAAATAGTTTCTCCTGCCCCATAGTCAAACATAGGGAATGGGTTACTATCAATAAGATGAAGTATCCAAAAAAATAAGGAAAATATAGAGATAAACGTAATATTTTTTAGATAAGCATATTTAAAATTAGGGCCTATTATGATTAGGGTTATACTTCCCCATAATATCATACATAGATAGTTTACTATTCCAGGAAATGTGTTCCATTTAAAAACGAAATACTGAGCAATAAAAATACAGATGGTAATTCCTAAAAAAAAGAATAAATTGTTTAGGTCTTTTTTATGCCTTATAACTTGACTTTGGTGAGTGCTTAAGTAAATAATAGAAATTCCTGCAAATAATACGTTAAAATAATGGGCAAAATCCAACCGAAATATTGGATTCCCTGACATAAATAATAATAGTAAACAAACCAAATACTCGGTTTTTTTAATACCTTGGTACTTTATGTTTTTGTACATATAGATTTTATTTTAATCAATAAAGCTTATCCTTAATTTTGTTGCTTTTATTTGAGCCTTTTGTTCTGCTGTAAGGTTGATAAAATCTCCATAAATGGGAATATTGGTATAATATTCCATAAATATTTTTTGTAGTTCTTCTATTGTATATCTTTCATTTTCTGTGTAAATTTTTTCGTGTTCTAAGATTTGCTCTATAGAAAATCGAACTGCTATTATTTTAGCCGGTATACCTGCAACTACGGCATAAGGCGGAACAGGCTTTGTTACAAGGGACTTTGCTCCTACGATACATCCTCTATTTAAATTTCCTCCTGATAATATGGTAGCGCCATATCCAACCCAGACATCGCTTTCAATGGTTATATTTTGTGATATATCGTTTATGTGAGATGATACAAGTAGTGGAGTTGGAACTGATACAATACTTTTATGATTATTGGTTATGATAGATACATTCGCTGCAAGAACACAATTTTTTTTTATGATAACAGTTTCATTGGGAGCATTGATGATGTGTATGTTATTTCTTAAGTAAGTATTTTCATAAATAAAAACATTTTTAGGGCTCTCAATGTGCAGTGGATATTCTATTCTCACATTTTTTGCGCAATATCCAAGTTGTGTTTTTTGTGGAAATTCAGAAAGGAACCATCTTCTGAAGTATTTTATTTTTAAGATAAAATTTTTGATGGACATAATGTTTACTATTTATGAAATTGTTATATAATATTCGAATAGAGTTTTAATGCTGAAGTAGCGACAATTCTTGTATATCTTTGATATATTTTATATTTGCATTACTAAAATAATTATACCATTTGTTTTTTCTTTCTATACTTATAGGAGTATAATAATCAATTAAAGAAATAGCTGTCTTGTTTATTTGAGCTGCTGATATTAATATTGTTGAATTATATCCTATATATGTTGGAAAGAAATCTAACAATAACTCCATAGGGATAAAATTAGGAATATGCTGTAATTCTTTTTCATCCTTTATTTCATCTTGAAAGCGTGGGTGACATTTGCATATAATATTTTCTTTTCCTAATTTTTTTATCAGGTTTCTTGTTTTGTTTGTATATTCATTTATTTCAACTTGATTGGTTGCGATAATAGATCCTGTTAGGAGTATTATGCTATTAGGAGTAATATTTAAGCTAAGCTGTTTACGTAGTTTCTCGGATGTTTCTTTTATAGCTTGAATATCTTCCTTAAATGTATATTCTTCGATATTGTTTCTTGTTAAGAATGATTGGGAGAGTTTGGGAAATATTGTTTGATTTCCTCTGTTTTGTATTATAACATCTGTATTAAATAATAGTTTATACTTCAACCATGTAGAATATCCTAAAAGAGAATGAAGTTTAGGATAGTTGATATTTTTTAATACTCTGTAGTATTTAATTTCTATATTCAGGTGATGAGCATACGTTATAATCCAATTATAAAAATCTCCATATGCTTGGTGATAGTAAGTTATTTGTTCTATATGATTTTGTTTGAAAAATGATTTTATCCATAATTTGGCTTGTAATAATGCTCTTAAATCTTTCCAACCATATTTACTTTTAATCTTAAAAATATGTATATTGTTAAAATGAATATAATTGAAAAATTTTTCAATGTTTTCCAAATCTGTAAATATAATATAGTTTTCCTTTGTTGCTATTTGACTTAAAACTGTTTTTATAGCTAAGTTTGTGTTGAATAAAATTAATTTCATTTTTTTCTTATCTTATTAATAATGTTTTGAAGAAGATTTATTTCATGGTTATTAAGGCCATACTTATAAATTAGCAGGATGAGTGAAATTTCAAATGATATGGAAACTATAATGAACTGGATTACACCTTCTGGTATAGTAAATTTTAATAGACAAGGTACTATTATAGAAATAAATATAAATAGGCAAGGTTTTATAAAAATATCTGTTATGTAGGTATTGATATTAAATCCTTTGATTTGTTTATGAATAAAATATAATTTGATGATGTTGGATAAAAAAATAAAAACTATAATGATAATAAATGGAATGTAATATATCTTACCCACATATAAATATAATAGGATTATAGGAATAGCTATCAGTTCTGTTCCATTTGTAAGGATTTCAAACCATTTTATTTTTCCAGTAGCTCTTATAGCTGTATTTCCTGTACAGGTCATGGTTTGTACTATTGATTCTATAAGAATTAAAGAAATAATAATTGGTGTATATTGAGGTATTTGGGATAGCCATATTTTAAGAATAAAATGGATTTCAAGAATAATGGGTATTGATACTGCTATAAGTAAATATGTTGATAATTTGGCACCAGAATATGTTATTTTATTCATCGTTTCATAATCTTTTTGTGCATACGTTTTCACAATTTGAGGCATAAAAGACATCTGAAAGTTTTGTGAAAATGTTCTTACTGCAGCGTTGACTTGATTAGCAATACCAACTGCAGCATTTAGTATTGGACCAAAAAAGAAATTTAATATAATAGAGATTCCTTGTGATTTAATCATATATGAAAATGCAGATAAAGTAGTCCACGTTGAGAACGTTGTCATATTACGAAGTAATTGCTTGTCCCAGCAGAATCTATATCTAGCTTCTTTATATTTCTTATAACAGATGATAGTATATAAAAATCTTATAATAAGACTCACAATAAATAGTAAAATTGCATACCATATAAGTCTTTGAGTTTGTAACTCAAATAAGATTAATGCTATAATAAGTTTTAGAATTGCTCCTAAAATATCAATGTATGCAAAGTAACTCATGTTTTCTTTAGATATTAGGAAGCTATTATATGGGACACTAGTTATTGTTAGTACAAGAGATAAAGCTGTAAAGTGTAGAATCCATATAGCTGTAGAAATATCAACGTTACCTAAATCTATTTTCGATTTCAAAAGTGCAATTCCTAATATTTCAATTAGAATAAATGTGACAAAAGCAAGAATAACGTGGATGTTAATAGCAGTAGAGAATACTTTTTGCGTTCTTTCAGAGTTTTTTAACCCTATTTCGTATGATAGAAAACGTTGTGTTGCGGCAGACATTGTGCTATTTAAAAAAGAAAATGTTGCAACAAGTCCACCAATAACCTGATAGACACCAAATTCTTCAACTCCTAGAGCTTTTAATACAATACGAGAAGTATATAATTGTATTATTAAAGAAACTAGAGATCTTATGTACAGGTATATTGTATTTTTTAGTATTCTTTTTTGAGGATTGTCACTATTCATTATAAAGGAAATTTATATCAGTGTAAAAAATGATTAAATTGTAATTGAAAAGAATGCTTATTTATTCGTTTTATTATTAAATTATTCGATATGTTATTTATTAATAAATAATTAAAAGTCCAACAACCTTGATATATTTATTGTTATCTTTATTTTATGTAAATGATGGTTGTTCTAGTTGATTATTTTATTTGTAATAATTTAATATGGAATAAGATCAGAAGTAATAGAATTACTAATGATCTTATCCTAATATGATGTTTAGTTGTTAATTATTTTATTAATGAATTCTCTAACGCATCCTTCTCCTCCTTTTAATGTGGTAACCTGTATAAATGGAATGCTTTTTATATTTTCGCAAGCGTCAGATGGACATGCAGCTAAGCCTGCCGCTTCAAGTAACTCACGACAATTAATATCATCACCTATATATGCTACTTCCTCTAGAGTTATTCCTAATTGTTGGCAGATATTTTGTGCTGCAGCAAGTTTTCCTCCATGCTTTTTGCCTTGAATTAAAAAATCTACTTTTAATTTTTTGGCTCTATTTTCTACTATTTGAGTGTTTTCAGATGTAATAATGCCTGTCTTTATTCCAGCCTCTCTTAATAACTGAAATCCCATTCCATCGCGGGTATTAAATTTCTTTAGTTCATCTCCTTTTTCAGAGTAATACATTCCCCCATCTGTTAATGTTCCGTCTACATCGGACAGAAATAGTTTAATTTGTTTTTGAGTATGTTTGGATAAAATATGTTTGCGCATTAGATTTTCCAAAATAATCCAATCATCAGGTTCGTCTATTTCTGTTGATGTGTATTCAGGCATTTCATAAATGCCAATTTTTCCGCTAAGCCGATTTCCTGATGCCAGGATATTACCTACTGTATTGATATAAAAAGCTCCATTTTCCATTAACTCTCCTTGGAAGTTTTGGCGACGTGGACGATTCATATAATCGTAGTTCTTGCTTGTTCCATCTTCATTCCAGAAAAAACGATAGTTCCTTACACAAGTCAACATGGAGTCATATAGCCCCTTTTGATAAATGCTCAAAGCTTCTCTGAAATGTTGGGTTTCTGTTAAAGGAGAAGTAGCCTGAACCAGCATGAAAATATCTTCTTGTGGTAAATGAGCATAATTAATATATTCCAGCATTACGCTTTCTGTACTGGCTGTATCGCAAGCATTTTCAGCGGAACGGCGGTATATTTTAGTTTTCTTATAAGGTTGAGCTAATACAGTTTCTTCTATTTTATCCGAATCTGTAGCTACTATGATTTCATCTATCAAATCACAGTCTTCAAGAGCTTCAATGTTCCAGCAAACCAATGGTTTGCCACAAAATAGTTTTATGTTTTTGAGGGGAATAGATTTACTTCCTCCTCTTACTGGTATAAATGCGATTGTTCCCATTATATAATTGATTGTCGAGTCGATATTTTTATTATCCAAATTGATAGATAAATAAAGAAACAGATTGGTAAGTTTCCAATTTTAGGGTGTCACCTTTTAGACGGGTG
>ULZG01000102.1_pt1 | contig 32670 bp, 30 predicted proteins | sample 1962881 | NCBI WGS metagenome assembly ULZG01 (sample SAMEA4835883, study PRJEB28245) | human gut metagenome | biome: gut microbiome; material: fecal sample | place: Denmark | collected 2008 | reverse complement strand
ATTTCTGACTATAAAGCAATCCTTATCTAAATGACATTGGGAGAAAACCTGCGTCCTTTTTTTGTCGCCTGAAATGCGACACATAAGAAATGGTTCTTGTTATAATTATGATAGCACATGAAATAAGAATCGTTTGAATTCATAGTTGTCCTTTTTATTGGACACATGGTGTGCGTATAATGTAAATACAAAGAACTTTAAAACATGTAAAAATTGTTTGAAAGGAGCTGATTGATATGAAAAAAGAAGGATATAGTCGCCCCGGATTATTTGGTACAATGAATCATTACGATAATAGAGGTCACAAAGTAGGACACAGCCGCCCTGGATTATTTGGAAGTGTCAACACATATGATAATAATGGACATAAGACAAGCCATAGTGACAGAGGTTTGTTTGGTGGATTCAATCATTACGATAATTAGGAGGACAGGGATATGTTAGGAACAGATGGAAGATTATATGATTCGAATTTTGACTTTGATGGAGATGGAAAACTTAATGCTTATGAGTATTCTGTAATGGATGATGTAGTTTTCGGTCATGAAGATACGGAAACAAGTGAGGTGGATGAACTGGAAGATGAGTTATCCTTGGCAGGACTAGATGCAACAGAGCTTGAATATATGGATGCAGATGAAAGAAGAGAGGCATTGTGGGATGCCGGCTTAGATCCGGATGATTATGATTTTGACTAAAGGAGTGCAAGATGAAACAACAAACTGAAAAGAAACTACAGGCTAATTTGAAAGCAATAAATAATAATTTCAATACAGTTATTTTTGCGGATATTGAAGTGAAATTTAAGCTGATGGAGTTGGAAGCAATTAGGATATTAATTGATGATTGCGAAAAATTGATAAATGAAGATGCAGGTGAATGAAAGCAGGTGCCGTATATGAAAAAGAATTCGTTTGGACAAAGATTAGCAGTATTTTTGGTGGTAATAGGTATTTTTTACATTATTGGTGCTATTAGTGAAGCTAGTGAGCCTAAGTGCATTAAATCAGGCTGTGACAATAAGCAGGCAACAAATAGCAGTTATTGTTATCTGCATAAGCCTTATACTGGAAGTAGTTCTTCGCATAGCAGTTCATCATATTCCAATAAATCAACAAGCAGCAGTTCTTCAAGTAGTCATAACAATAAATCGACAGCAGGAAGCAATGCATCATCGTACAATAGCAGTACAAAGAAAAGTTCTACTGGAACAAGTAGCTCAAAGAAAAGCAATACATATGACTCATATGATGATGGCTATGATGATATATACATGGATGGCGATTATGATTATGATCGGTATGATAGGGATAGTGATTATGCCGATGGTGTGGATGACGCAATGGATGAATTTGAAGAGGATTGGTAAGTATGGCAGGTAAACATGAGCTGGAAAAATTTGAATATCTGTTTGTAGATATCGAATGGAATCAGACACCGGGAACAAATGGGATAGAAGACAGGGAGCCAATTCAGATTGGTGTGGTAGCGACTGATGAAAGTATGAATTTGAAAAAATCATTTTCCAGAGCGATGCGACTGAGTTCAGAAGAAAAATATAATCCGGATACATTAGTACTATCACATTCTACATTAAAATCTGTCATGCAGGCAAATAGTGAAGAAATAGTATTGCAGAAAATTAAGATGTCATTTCCAAAATATAAGTATGTAGTGGTTTGGACAAAGGATACTTATGAATTGTTTAAAAGAGGTATGGACACTTATGGATATTCAATGCCGAGACATAGAGTTGTTGTATTTCAAGAAGTTCTTATGCATATTGCAAGTGATGGAGTAAATCAAATTGGTTTTGAGCGTGCATTGAAACAGGTGGGCATTGAATATCAGAAAAACTTTCTTCACTATTCAAAGCATGATGCAAATTATATGTATCACTTATTTTGCAAATGCTATAAGGAATACACGAGGTGGACTAACCAGGAGATATGTTATCTGAGTCCAACAACTCATATAATACATACTGGAAGCTGTCGATATGCTAATAGAAATCATTTGCTTGCTACAAATAGAGTTGCCAAATATGTGATTTTTCAGGGAAACAGAGTATGTAAAATATGTGGTTGTGAGGATGAATGGAACAGATTGCAATGGGGTGTAAGCTCTGGTGTAAAGCAGAATAATCGTGCAGAATATCTTAGAGAATTGCCGCTTACAGATGAAAATATGAGTATGATCTGCAACAAATTCCGATTAGATTACAATATTGCCTCAGATATGGTGTTTATCCGCACACCATTCAGTGGGTGGATTGTACATATTCAGAATGACAGGGTGACAAAACTCCGTCATGAGAACTACAGACAAAGAAGGGATGAAGCTTTAAAAATACATAAAAAGTGCTTTGAAGGTTATCACAAGCAGAAACTGCCTTCCAGTAGGTTCTATGATGTGGTAAGCTATATTAAGTATCATGACGAGGGAATGTTGAAGAGGCTTGGTGATAAAAGGAGCCGTATTGATATAATATTAGACAGGATAAGAGAGCAAGATGCAGAAAATATGGCATAGATAAAGGAGTCGGAAATGAGAGACCAAAAATTATATGAATCAGTCGGAAAATACATAGATAAATATTACATAGATAAATATTACATAGATAAGCCAGATGATATTAAACTGGATAAAGAAATGAAGTCTATATTTGATAGAATCTCGGAATTTAGAAAGAAAAAAGCAACAAAAAAATGTGATGCCGAAGAAGATGCAGATATTGAGATAGATGAAAGTGCAGTAGAATCGTTTGATGTTGAAAGTATGCAGAAAACGAAAGCAACTGACTCTATGTCTTCGACATTGGCAACAAACCGTAATATAGAAAGCCTTATGGGGCAGATGGATGAGACATTTTCCCAAAGACTATTGCGTTTAATTGATGAGAGAGGGATGACAGATTCTGAAGCATATAATAAAGCTTATGTGGATAGGAGACATTTCTCAAAAATCAGAAAAGATGTGAATTATACGCCAAATAAGAAGACAGTGCTTGCGTTTGCAATAGCATTAGAATTATCTATTGATGAAGCGAAGGATCTTCTAAATTCAGCAGGCTTTGCGTTTTCAAGAAGTTCAAAGACAGATATTATCGTAGCTTATTTCTTACAGAATAAGATATACGATATGTTTGAAATTAATGAGATATTAGATGCTTATGGACAGCCAATTTTTGAGTAGGTGAAGAAATTGTCGCCTATCATGCGACCAGCTCTGTTAGTTTTGTAGATATAATGTGATTACAATAAACCGAAGGAGGTAAATCACATGAATGCGGAATTAACAGAGCTGGTTTTTATTTTGGACAGAAGTGGTTCAATGGGTGGACTGGAGAGCGACACAATCGGTGGATTTAACGGGATGATAGAGAGACAGAAAAAAGAAGGAGAAAAAGTTAATGTGACTACAATTCTCTTTGATGATGAAGTGGAAATCATTCATGATCGTTTCCCGATTGATGCAGTTCAGCCGTTGACGGATAAAGAGTATTATGTCCGGGGATGTACAGCATTGCTTGATGCAGTAGGACAGGCAATTAACAAAATTGACAATGTGCAGAAACATTTGCCGGAGGAACATCGTGCCGGAAAAGTATTGTTTGTAATCACTACAGATGGATTAGAAAATTCCAGTACAGAGTTTAATTACAATGACATTAAGCGAATGATTGAAGCAAAGAAAGAATGTGGCTGGGAGTTCTTATTCCTTGGAGCAAATATTGATGCAGGCAAAGAAGCGGAGAAAATCGGAATTAATAGAAATAGGTCAGTCACTTATGAGAATGACCACGATGGAGTAGCACTCAATTACGAAGCTGTTGGAAGAGCAGTGAGAGGCGTTACAAAAAGCAGAACCTGCAGTATAGAACTTGATGATGCCTGGGCAGAAGATATTGCAGAATATCATGAGAAGGCAGGAAAAAGGTAGGTAATATTTATGGTAGATGCAAGAGAAATGAAAAAGATACTTCGTAATAATGGATATGAATATCAAAGATGCAAAGGCTCACATTTTATGTATTCAAACGGCATTTATACGGTTGCAGTTAATAAAGACCTAAATGCTATGGTGGCACAAAAAGAATTATTAAGCAGTACCACCTGCAGGTAGCAGGTGTGTAAGAAGGGAGAACAATTTTATGGCAATGATTGTATGTCCACATTGTGGAGAACAGGTATCAGAAAAAGCAAAGAAGTGTGTGCATTGCGGTGCAATATTGATACCAGAAGAGAAGAAGCATTGCACAGAATGCGGTGCTGAACTTGAAGAGGAGATGACAGAGTGTCCGAATTGTGGCTGCCCGGTTGATGATACACTAGGGCAGGAGACAGATGAAAAGCCACAAAAGGTAGAGGTCACAGGGGTAAAGGTGACTAAGAAGATAAAGGTTATTATTGGAATTGTGGTTGCATTATTGGTGGTCGGAGGAGCAACAGTATTTGGAGTGACACAATATCAGAAGAAAAGGGCAGCAGAGGAATATGCACAACGGGTGGAAGAGTATTCTGATAATCTGAAATTAGCTACTGTCACAATGTTGACAGGTGCAAGTGATGCTGAGTCAAGTGCAAATCTGATTAAGCAGGTATGGTATAATTCTATTTATGAAGAACGAGATGATAAAACAGATAAATATACAAGACCTGACGGATATTTTGTATCTGATTTTAACGATGCGTTAGGTAATCTGTATGCAGATTCGAGTTTCAGCAGCAAGATAAGCAGTATTGAAGATAATCAGGATACAGTCAATGCATTGATGAAAAAATTGAAAAATCCACCAGATGAATACAAGGATGCATACGATGCCGTATCAGATTTATATGATGCGTATATATCACTTACTAACTGTGCAACAGATCCTTCGGGCAGTTTGCAGACATATTCAAGTACTTTCAATGATGCTGATACAAATACGTTAAATGCATATAAGGCAATGGAACTGTATCTGGACGATTAAAGAATGGGCAGGGCGCAGGATAGGCACTCTGCCTTTTAACTATAAGTTTTGGCATTATACAATGCCTAGCTTAATGAAAAAATATTGACAGAAATACTCAAAAGCAAGGTTATGAATTTCTTTCTCACAAAAACTAATGACTTTTAAATGAAAATAATTAAAGCTCGCAAGAAAATGCGATTATTTTGATTGCAAGAATAAGCGTTTTGTACTATAATTTAAAAAGCGAGTTTTTACTCAATTGTGACAAATATAACATGTCTATAGAAGAAGCCACGAGGTGTGAGAATGAGAGTAAGTTACAATAAATTATGGAAGTTATTGGTAGACAAAAAGATGAGTAAAGCCGATTTGAGAAAGGCTGTAGATATTGCTCCGAATACCCTTACAAAGATGCGTAAGGATGGAGAAGTGTCTATGAGTGTATTACTCAAGATTGCTGCATATTTGGATTGCGATATTAGTGATATCTGTGAGTTTGTGAAAGATGAAGAATAAACCTTGTTGGAGAGTGCAAAATGGCAGAGTTAGTATATAGTGCAGGACTTACATCAAAATTGTTTTGGCTACAGGAGTCCAGAAAGACCGCTGGATACATTCTGGATGGATATAGTAAGGCGGATATCCGCAAGATAGCCTGGGAAGAGAATATCTATCAAGTAAAAGCAGAATATCGTGCATATGAGGTATTGAATGGTACTTATCGTAGAGTATCTGCTTTACCGGAAGCAGTGCTTCGGGCTTTTACAACTTGTGATGTGGAGACAGCAAAGATTTTAAACTTAATTGCAATTCTTATGGATAGCCGACTATTTTTTGAATTTCTTCATGAAGTGTATGATGAAAAGCTCAGACTTGGAGAAAAGGAAATCACAGACAGAGATTTGAATGTATTCTTTTCGGATAAAGCGTTGCAGAGTGATGTGGTGGCTGGATGGACGGATACAGCAGTACGGAAACTGAAACAGTGCTTTACTAGAATGATGTTTGAAGCGGGATTACTTGAAAGTAGTGCAAAACCAAGAACAATCAAGCCAATTCACATTGACTATCGTACAGAGGAATTGCTGACTGCAAATGGACTGGGAGAATACTTGAAAGCTGTGAAAGGAGTCTGAGCATGGCAAAGTTAAGTTTGGATGATAGACTGAATCAGATAGAAGACAAAATATCAGAGAAGTCGTTTAGAGAGAATAAAGGACTTGGAAATGAAGTCGGATATTATATATTCGATTATGATCCAAGAGAGGAGCTTTATGTGAGAAATCATATAGCATACCTTAAGGACAGAATAAACAACGGAAACAAAGATTTCAGAATAGTTGAGTTTGACCTGTTTCACCTGATGGTTGAGATATTGCAGGAGGAAGGTTATCTGGAAGCATTCTTTGATTTGGAAAAAGAGAATGGATTTTTTGAGATGGCAGACAGTTTGGTAGAAACATTGGGGCTGGATGAGACAAATGAGCTGAATCTAATCATATCAAGAATATTGCAGGAAGATTTGACAGACAGTGTGGTATTCCTTACCGGAGTAGGCAAGTGCCATCCGATAATTGCAAGTCACAACATCTTAAATAACCTGCATCAGGTGCTTGACAGTGTGCCGGTAGTGCTTTTCTATCCGGGAGAGTATAGCGGACAGGATTTAAAATTATTTGGAACGATGGATTCACACAACTATTACAGGGCATTCCGTCTGGTGTAGAGGAGTAAAATTCTCTGCTCCTGCAAGGGCAGTCGCATTTTCTAATAGAAAACAAGGAGAATTAACAATGCAGATTAAAAATATGTTTGAAAAGCAGATTGATCGTGACATCAAAGGTGTTATTAAAGTAGGTCAGTCGGATGAAGAAAATGTATATCAGGAATTAGATGAATATGTAGTGACCAAGGAACTTCTGAAGCATTTCAGAGATTTCTTCAACAATTATGAAAAGGGCGTAGACGGATATACGGATAAGATGGGGGTCTGGATTTCCGGATTCTTTGGAAGTGGTAAATCTCACTTTCTTAAAATACTGTCTTATTTATTAAAAAACAGCACAGTAGAAGGTAAAAGAGCCATTGAGTATTTTACGGATGGTAAAAAAATAGAAGATCCGATGCTTATTGCAGAGATGACAAAGGCTGGAACAATTGAGTCAGATGTCATGCTTTTTAATATTGATTCAAAAGGCTCAGCGAAGGTAGGCTCCGGTAAGGAGGCTATCGTTGAAGTGTTTATGAAGGTGTTCAATGAGATGCAGGGATATTGTGGTTCAATACCTTATCTCGCAGAATTTGAGCGCCAGTTGGATAACGAGGGCAGATTTGAAGAGTTCAAAGCGAAGTTCGAAGCGAATGCAGGAGCACCTTGGGAGAAAAAGAGACAGGCATTTGCAGTTATTCAGGATAAAGTAGTAAAGACATTAGTTGAGATGGATTTCATGAGTGAGGAAGCAGCACGCAACTGGTGCAAGAATGCAAAGGGCAGCTATGACCTCAGTATCGAGAAGTTTGTATCACTTGTGCAGGAATATTGTGCGAAGAAAGGTCCGAATCATCATGTTATCTTCTTAGTTGATGAGATCGGTCAGTATATTGCAGATGATACACAGCTTATGCTCAACCTCCAGACAATCGTGGAAGACCTTGGAACAGCCTGCAAAGGTAAGGCATGGGTTATCGTAACGAGCCAGGAGGATATTGACTCTATTACAAAGACAAAGGGAAATGACTTCTCTAAGATTCAGGGACGTTTTGATACGAGACTTTCTCTTTCGGCATCCAATGTTGACGAAGTAATTCGTAAGCGTGTGCTTGCAAAGAATGAGACAGCAACACAGACGCTTAGACTTCTCTATGAGCAGAAAGAATCAATTATCAAGAATCTCATTACATTTACAGCGGATACAGCGGACAAGAAGCTGTATGCAGATAAGGCGGATTTCGCAGACTGCTATCCGTTCATACCATATCAGTTCAATCTTTTAGGACAGGTGCTTACTGCGGTCAGAACACATGGTGCAAGTGGAAAGCATCTGTCTGATCAGTCACGTTCTATGCTTGCACTGTTTCAGGAGTCGGCAATCAGAGTAATGGATAAAGAGGATGGAGTATTGGTTCCGTTTAGCTTCTTCTATGATCCATTACATAAGTTTATTGACCACCAGCACAGTCAGGTGATCTCAGATGCAGAGAATAATAGTAAGCTTGATGAGTTCGATGTAGAGCTTTTAAAGGTTCTCTTTATGATTAAATATGTCAAGGAAATCAAGGCAAATGTAGATAATCTTACTACACTTATGATTTCCAATATTGATGACGACAGGATTGAAGTCCGTTCTAAGATTGAAGAATCATTAAAGAAACTGATTAAAGAGACACTTGTACAGAAGAATGGTGAAATATACATCTTTCTGACAAATGAAGAGCAGGAAATCAATAATGCCATCAACAATGAGTCAGTAGAGATGGGAGAAATCATCGGAGAGGCTTCTACAGTTATCTTTGAGGAAATCTATACAGAGAAGAAATACCGTTACAGCAGCCGTTACTTATTCCCATTCAACCAGAAGGTGGATGACCGATTCTTCAAGGGCAATCAGTCTAACGATATCGGAGTGACAGTTATTACACCTTATGGCGGAGATTATGCAGACTCTGCACTTCGTCTGCTTTCAGCACAGGAAAGCAGTGTGATTGTGAAGCTGCCAAATGACAGTACATTCCTTGATGAGATTACAGAATCCATCAAGATATATAAATTCCTTAATAAAAATGCTTCCGGAGTCAGAGGCAGCTTTGACAGTATCCGCAGGGCAAAAGAGGATGAGCGTATTGAGAAGAAGGATAGAATCCGAATCTTTATTGAGGATGCATTAAAGAATGCGGACATTTATGTAAATGGCGATAAGGCAACTATTTCGGCTAAGGAACCGGCAACAAGAATCAATGAGGCACTCGGTAAGCTTGTAGCAATGAAATACAATAAGCTTACCTATATGGAGACAGCACCGGAGCTTTCTGATATCAGCGCTATCTTTAAACATAGCGATGGTCAGATGAGCTTCCTTGGTACAAGTGATACTACACCAAATAAGCTTGCGTTAGAGGAAGTGGTACAGGTAATTGGATTAAACAATGCCAGACATATGAAGACATCCCTCAAGTCATTACAGGATAAGTTTGGTGCAGCACCTTATGGATTTGATCCAAAGGATGTGCAGTGGCTTGTTGCAATGCTGTTCAAGCTGGGAAGAGTATCGCTTACTCTTAACAGTCAGAGTCTGTCATTGCTTTCAACGAATGCTGATGAACTGGTCAGATATATTACAAAGCGTGAATATGTAGAGAAACTTTTGATAGACATCAGAGAAAGAGCAACGGATGGACAGATTCGCACTGCAAAAGAGGTTATGAAGGATTACTTCGGATTTACTGTATCCAGTGATGATGATGACAAAATCATGAGCAGCTTCAAGAGCAGGGCAAAGGATAAGGTTGAAGTATACGATGACATCCTTGTAGAGTACAGAATCAATCCGAAATATCCTTGCAAGCGACTGATGGAAGAGGCAAGAAAGAGACTTGCAGAAATCCTTGATATCAATGAGCCTACAGAGTTCTTCAAGACAGTAGATAAGAAGAGAGATGACCTGCTTGATGATGCAGAAGATACTGCACCTGTATTTGATTTCTTTAAGGGAGATCAGAAAAAGATTTTTGAAGAGGCAGTAAAGAACCTTGCATATTTTGGAAACAGTAAGACTTATGTAAGTGATCAGGAGCTGTTAAAAGTAGTTGAAGAAATAGAAACTATTGTAAAGGACAGCAAGCCTTTCGGTAAGATTCAGAGATTACCGGAATTAAATAAGAGATTTGAAGAACTTCATATGGGATTGCTTGAAAAGGAAGCAGCTATCATGGATCCATTAGTACATGACGACTTCCTTAAAGTGAAGGAGGTATTGGATACTAAGTCTTTTGCAGAAGTACTCCGTCCTCGTATCAATCAGAGATTTGATGAGATCTGGGAGAAACTCAGAACATCCAGTGATATTGCTGCAATTAAGAATATCAAGCTGGAAAGTGACACTTTAAAAATCAAGTGTCTGGATGAGATAGATGAATATGAGAGGGCACATCAGCCTGCACCGGAACCACCTGTTGCACCGGTAGTACCCGGTAAAGAGCCGATTGAACCTATTCCAGCACCGACTAAAGTAAAGACAAAGAGACGTAAGAATGTTTCTATCAGCAATGTAGCAGGGGCTAGAACATATTCGATAGAGACAGAACAGGATATTGATAAGTTCCTTTCCGAGATGAAGCAGAAACTGATGGATGAACTGGAAGAAGACACAATAATTACATTGAGCTGATAAGCTTGATTGGAGGATATAGCACATGAACAAAAATGCAATTAAGAAATTTGCAATAGATGCAAGAAATAAGCTGATAGCATCCGTTACGGATAAAGCTGGTATGCTTGGAATTACACTGGATAATTGCAGTGAAGCAATCACAAAAGGTGCTGATTTTGAGGTGTACAAGACAGCAGCAGGAACAGAGATAACACTTAACAAAAAACAGTGTGAGCAGAGGAAAAAACTGGTAGACCAGATTCATGCAAGAGGCTTTGAAGCGGTAGTGGAAGAAGTGGCATATACATGGTTTAACAGAATCTGTGCTATCCGTTTCATGGAAGTCAATGACTATATGTATCCTGTAAGAGTTCGTGTGCTTTCTTCTGAAAAAGAGGGAAAAAATGAGCCAGATGTGGTAACGATGGCACCTGATATTGACTGGGATTTCACTGATAAAGAGAGAGAAGAAATCATTGATGCCAAAATGAATAACAGGCTTGATGATTTATTCAGAATGCTTTTTATCAAACAGTGCAACCTGCTTTATGAAGTTTTACCGGGACTTTTTGAAGAGACAGAAGACTATACCGAAATGCTTCTTAACATCTCATTTACGAATGAAGATGATGTAATTCGTATGCTTGTAGATGGTATTGATGAGAAAGATTTTAACATCGCAACTGTTGATAAGGATGGTAAGGCAGCAGGACAGGTAGAAATTATTGGCTGGTTATATCAGTATTATAATACAGAGCCTAAAAATAAAGCATTTGCAAAGAAGGGAAAAATCACAAAAGAGGAAGTCCCGGCAGTTACTCAGCTTTTTACTCCAGACTGGATTGTACGATACATGGTCGAAAACAGCCTTGGCAGAATGTGGGTAGAAGGACATCCGGATGATGAATTGAAAAGCAAATGGAAATACTATCTGGATGAGGCTAAGCAGGAAGAGTCTGTACAGCAGGAACTTGATAAGATAAAGGAAGGGTATGCAACATTAAAGCCGGAAGATATAAAGCTTATTGATCCTTGTATGGGTTCCGGACATATCCTGGTGTATGCATTTGATGTATTTATGCAAATATATGAAAATGCAGGATGGTCACAGAGAGATGCTGCACAGAGTATTATCCAAAATAATATATACGGACTTGATATAGACGACAGAGCTGCACAGTTGAGTTATTTTGCAGTGCTGATGAAAGCAAGACAGTATGATAGAAGAATCTTGACCAGAAGTATAGAACCGAATGTATATGCTGTGCAGGAGAGTAATGGTATTAATCGTGGTCAGCTTAAATATTTTGGCGCTGGATTGACGGATGTAGAGAAGAATGTAGCAGTATCGCAGATGGAAGGACTTCTTAACACATTAAATGACGCAAAGGAATATGGTTCGTTGCTTAATGTGGAAGATTATGATTGGGAACTGTTAGAGAAATTTGTAGAGAATACAGATACAGAAAGTCAGATTTCTTTTGATACGTATGGACTGGATGAGATAGCAGAGCAGTTGAAATGGTTAATTAGAATTGGCAAGGTGATGGCTCAGAAGTATGAGGTGGTTGCTACTAATCCACCGTATATGGGCAGTAATAGTATGGGAGCAAAGCTGTTAAGTTATGTATCAGAAAATTATATCTCGGGTAAAACCGATTTATTTGCCGCATTTATTGAAAAGTGTATGTTTTTATCAAAAGAAAATGGAAATATGGCAATGATTACTCAGCAAGGTTGGATGTTTCTTGCTAGTTATCAAGAGTTACGAAATAAAATCATGGAAAAAAAGTGCAGTTCGCTTGTGCAATTAGGTTCAAGAGCATTTGATGAGATATCAGGTGAAGTTGTGCAGACATGTGCTTTTGTATTGAATAACATTCACTATAAAAATTATTTATCATCTTTTGTTAGATTAGTAGATTATTCTGGAGAAAAAAATAAGGAAAATGAGTATCATAATAAAAATAATATTTACTATCAAAAAGTTGATGAGTTCAATGTTTTGCCAGGACAGCCATTTGCGTATTGGTGCAGTAATCATGTCCTAAGTGTTTTTAAGGATAATAAGCCATTATGTACAATGCTTACACCGAGGCAAGGCGTAAAGACGTTAGATAACAATAGATTTTTAAGGTTATGGTTTGAAGTAGAATTTAATAAAATAGGATTTTATGCTTCAAGTTTAGATGAAGCGATAGAAATGTCGTGTAAATGGTTTCCATATAATAAAGGTGGAACAGCAATTAAATGGTATGGTAATAAAGATTATATTGTAAATTGGGAAAATGATGGCGCTGAAATGAAAGCATTAGCTATCGAAAAATATAATTCTGTTACAAGAACAATAACGAATATTTCGTATTTTTTTCTGCAAGGTATAACTTGGTCTGATGTTTCAACTGGAAATATTGCAGTTAGATTTGCAGAAAAGGGAAGTATGTTTGATTCGACTGGAATAATGGCATTTGGTGATGAAAATCATTTGCAATATATTATATCACTGATGAATTCAAATGTAATGATGATGTTCTTAAAAATATTAGCTCCATCATTACATTTTAATGGAGGAGCAATAAATAATGTGCCATTAATATATAGTAAAGAAAATAGTTCACGGATAATTGAGTTATCGATTATAAATGAAAATATATCGAAGTTGAGTTGGGATTCTTTTGAAACTTCATGGGATTTTGGAATGCATCCATTATTGACTGTCATTTCTCACAACAGAGCTTTTTTTGATGACACAACAAATATTGATTTATCAGAATGTTATACTTGCTGGGAGAATGAATGTGACGAACGCTTCAATCAACTCAAAGCAAATGAGGAAGAACTGAATCGCATTTTTATTGATATTTATGGCTTGCAAGATGAATTGACACCAGAGGTAGAAGATAAAGATGTGACAGTCCGCAAAGCTGATTTACAGCGTGATATTAAGAGCTTGGTTTCTTATGCTGTTGGATGTATGTTTGGACGATATTCATTGGATGAGGAAGGTCTTGTTTTGGCAGGACAGCCTTTTGAAGCACATTTCTTTGAAGCATCAGCACCAGTTTGTGGAACTGGATTTGCAGGAGCACCGGGGGCATCCGTTCCAATAGGTGAATTTTATTATAAGACAGATGAAGGTGTGAAAAAATGTACTTATAATCCGGATAAAGATAATATCATTCCGATTTGTGATGAAGAATATTTTTCAGATGATATTGTTTCAAGATTCTGCGAATGGGTGAAGATTGTATATGGTGAGAAATCATTGGAGACAAACCTTGATTTTATTGCAGAAGCACTTGGCAACAAAGGAAACACAAGCAGAGAGGTAATCAGAAATTATTTCTTAAATGATTTCATCAAGGATCATTGCAATACTTATTCTGTCACAGGTTCCGGTAAGCGTCCTATTTATTGGCTGTTTGATAGTGGTAAGCAGAACGGATTTAAGGCACTTATTTACATGCACCGATATGATGCTGATACAGTCGGCAGAGTTAGAACAGATTATCTCCATAAGGCACAGAAGTATGTAGAAACTGCAATGCAGAGTGCACAGTATACGATTGACAATGCGACATCGGCATCAGAGAAATCGAAAGCCACAAAGGCGGTAACAAAGTACACTAAACAGCTTGCAGAGATGAGGATATATGATGAAGCCATTGCCCATGTAGCCAATCAGAGAATTGAGATTGACTTGGATGATGGTGTTAAGGTAAATTATGCGAAGTTCCAAGGTGTGGAAGTAGCGCAGGAAGGTAAGAAGGCATTAAAAGTAGATTTGTTGGCAAAGATATAGAGTGAAAGAATGAGGTGAATTGAAAATGAAAATCAAAAAATTAACATTAAATAATTTTATGGCTTTTGAAAATGCTGAAATAAATTGGTCTGATAATATCAATATTATCTGCGGTGAAAACAGTACCGGAAAAACAACACTTTTAAAAGTGATGTATTCTTTGATAAAGCCACTTAGTAGTGGAGGTAAAGATAATCTTACAAAGGAGATGGAAGAACAGGTTTTTGTCAAAAAGATCCAAGGTGTGTTTCGACCTGATGAAATGAAAATTGGCAGACTTGTAAGCCGAAAACAGGGAAGTAACCGAACGGATTTTTCTATTGATTTAGAAAAAAAACAAAAAATCTCAGTTGGATTTGGAAATAGGCAGGAAAATCATGCAGACGTTTCTATAATACAGGAAGAAAAAACAAAAAAATATGATGTTATATACATTCCTACAAAAGAAATGATTTCTACGGTAGAGCATTTTGTATCTTTATATGATGAATATCATATAGATTTTGAAGAAATGTATTATGATCTTGCAAAGCTTTTAGACAGACCACTTTCAAAAGGTCCTAATACTACGGAGCAGAATCAGGTATTAAGCAATCTCGAAGATATTATGAAAGGACAAATTGTCCAGAAAAACAAGAAATTCTATTTCAAAATAAAAGGTGAAGGTGAATTTGAGATGGGATTACTTTCAGATGGTTACAGGAAACTATCTATGATTATATATATGATTCTTTCTGGAAGTTTGAATAAAAATACTATCTTATTTTGGGATGAACCGGAAACAAATATGAACCCTAAAATGATTCGCCCGATTGTACAGGTGATGGTAGCCTTAGCTCAGATGGGAGTGCAGATTTTTGTTTCCACACATGATTATTTTATTCAGCAGGAATTTAATATGGTAGCCTCTTATCCTGAACTAAATCCTCAAAAACTTGATATTAAATTTATTTCATTATTTAGGAATGAAAAAACGCGGGATGTTCATTATGAGATGAAAAATTCAGCATCAGATTTGGAGCATAATGCAATTATGCAGGAGTTTGATGCAATGTATGATAGAGAACAGGGGATTATTTATGGAGAATAACATAAGGGAAGAAAGCAGATTAAAATTTCGGTTTGCAGAAAATGATACAGTGATAAAATTTGATGATACAAAATTTTATCGAGATTACTTTAATAAGTTGCCAGAGGCAAAAGGTGTTGATTTTATTTCTGTTGCTAATGATAAGATCGCATTTATAGAAGTAAAAAATTGTACTGGAGATGAAGGTAACAATCGGTGGAGAATTACTCCGGATAACCGAAAACGCAATACAACCCATACATCCGTAAACGTGGAGGGACGTGACAGCCTGGATATTGAAATAGCACAGAAAACAGCAATGACAATAGCAGCTTTGGTTGGGGCAAAATCCTTTGGAAATACAAAAGAATGTTTGAATGAATTGAAGGAATATATTCAATTTCTGTCAGAAGATAGTTTTTCGAATGATTCAAAAAAGAAATATGTAATTTTGTTTCTGGAAGGTGATTTTGGTACAAAAACATGGACTAAAAAGATGATTATGCAGAAATTGCAGGACAGTATAAATAAAAAACTTCGATGGATCAATTGCAGAGTATCTGTTGTTGATTCCGATACATATGATCCGAGAATATTTCAGATTGTAAGTTAAAAGTCGATAAATAAAGTGTCCTTCAGAAGATTACATTACTACTTATCGAACACTTTATTGGACACTATCGGACACTTTTTTGAGGCTATCGGATACAAAGTGTTCAATAAGTATCCGGTAGTGTCCGATTAGTATCCATTAGTGACTACTTACTGGATACTATTATCATACTGATTGAATAGATGTAATTTGTGCAGAGACTATCTGCACAAATGGATTAGAAGGTGAAATATGGATTTACAGAACATACAGGATCAATTAAATACAGAATTCGCCAAGTCAGGGACAAGAATCATATTCTGGTTTGATGATAAAGGTGAATACGAGGATGAGGTATCGGAACTGCAGTTTGGTGATGTAAAGCTGCACATTCTTGATGGTACAAACTGGCTTTATTCAAAATATTTATTAAACGAACAAGATAAAGAGAGTAAATATCTTGTCTATGCAGCCTTTGCAAAGCCAAGTGATGCAGAGAATCCTCTTGCAGATATGTATTATTACTCAACACCTTATTATACTGACAGAGTATCGCAGATGTCACAGGAGATTGGCATTGATAATCGCTTTAAGGAGCATTTATCACAGTATGGTAATTTCTGGAAAAATAAGCATCGTATTGAGAAGTTCAAGGAACTTGGAATTGACCACTACAATGCTCAGACAATTGATATTGGTTTGATTGCTGTACTCACGGATGTAAAGACACCAAATTTTGAGGAAGTAGTTAAGCAGATGATGCTCGGTGACAATGAGAAGTATTTTAAGGCATTGGATGATAATGGATTGACTGAAAAGTTCTGGGAACTTTGCGAAAAATTCTTTGGATATAAATCTGAAAAGCCAAACATGGATGATTTGTCAGCCTGTATGATATTAACATATGCGTCATCTACATTAAAGGCAACAGTTCCGGAAGCAATGAGGACTTATATTCTTAAGAAACGCAATGATGTTGTAGTCTTTATCCGTAATATCATGGACAATGTAAACTATCAGGATGCCTATGACAAGCTGGTAGAAAGAATAGATAAGTCGTTGCGTTTTGTGACAAGAATACAGGATGGATTAAAGAAAGATGTGGAGAAGAAAAAAGATAGTTCTCTCCAGATGTCTGACATTTTTGCATGTGATGCTTTTGCCGGGTTAGATGACATTATTATTGATTGGGCATTGGAACAGTTAAATGATGAGATTTTAGATGCACAGATTGATGGACTTAATGTTGCTCAGATAGCTGACCAGAGAATGTCTAAGGCATATCATTATAGCGAAAGATACAAGAATGAATATACGACTATCAAGTATGCGTATTTGATGATGAAGTCTGTATCACTTATGGAGTCCTCAAGTGATATTAAGATATTGGTTGCAAATTATCAGAAAGAGTCATACCTGATAGATTCATATTATAGATGGTTTTATTATGCATATGACCAGATTGAAGATAACAGTAAATTCTCTGATGTAGGACAGAGAGTAGAGAATATTTATGCGAATACATATTTGCAGAAGATAACACCAAAGTGGAATGAGAATTTTACAAATGATGTAATGAATGCTACAGACCTGCCTAAGCAGGAAGATTTCTATAAGCATTATCTTAGAGGTTACGATGGAAAGCAGAGGGTTATTGTGATTATTTCCGATGCTTTTCGATATGAGTGTGCAAAGGAACTTTTTGGCAGATTGGAATTGGATGAGAAGTGTACACCGAAGATGGATTGTATGCTTAGTTGCCTGCCTTCTGTTACATCTGTTGGAATGGCAAGTCTGCTTCCACACAAAGAGATGCAGGTAGATGGCAACTTGAATGTGACTGTTGACGGACAGGCATGTGCTAGTATGGAGCAGAGAGATAAGATTCTGAAATCTTATAATGATAATAATGTGGCTTTGTCATTTGATGAAATGGTAAATGCTAATCAGGCTCGAATTAGGGAGTTGATTCAGGGCAAGAATATCGTGTACATCTATCACAATCAGGTGGATGCAAGAGGTGACAAGCCAGCAAGTGAGAATGAGGTCTTTAATGCTTGCGCAGAGGCTATAGAAGAGATACATAAGTTGGTTAAGAAACTGACTGGTTATGTATCAGCACCAAAATTTTTCATAACTGCAGATCATGGTTTCTTATATAAGAGAGACAGATTGCAGGAGTTTGATAAGGTAACTTATCCAAAGGATAAATGCCTTTATACAAACAAGAGATTCCTTATTACAGAAGATGCAGTAAATGAGCAGGGAATCATGGCAAGAACGATGGCGTACCTCAATAAGCTTTATGTAGATACTCCGGTTGGAGCAGATATTTTCAAGGTTGCCGGGGGTGGACAGAACTATGTACATGGTGGTACGTCTCTGCAGGAGATGATGGTTCCGGTCATTGAACTTACAACGAATACCAGAGGTGTGGCATACGATTATGTGGATGTTGTTCTTACATCTGTTACCCGTAAGGTGACGAATCTTATCACATACTTTGATTTCATTCAGACAGAGAAAGTCACAGACACCATGAAAGCAAGAAGTATCGTGGCTTACTTTACTACAGAAGATGGCGAAAAGATTTCATTTGATGTGCCTATGATTGCCAATAGCAGGGAAGATGCACCGGAGAAGAGAACCTTCCATGAGAAGTTTACTTTGAAGTCAAGAGAATATAAGTATGGCGATAAGTATTATCTTGTATTGGCAGATGCAAATGATGAGAAGAATATTTTGCAGCAGTATGAGTTTATGATTGATATTGCGTTTGTGGATGATTTTGGATTTTAGGATGGAGGAATTTTATGGATAGTAAATGGATACAAGGCAGAATTGAAGAATATAGTTTCTATAGGCTTGCTAAACAGATATTACCTGAGTCAGAATTTCCTGTTCTTTCATATCCATTTGCAAAAGAATCTTTGATGTCATCGAAAATGGAATCAATGAGAGAGAAAATGATACCGCAATTTTTGTACATAACAAAAAAAGAGGAGCAGGCAATTTTTGATGGAACATGGAATGAAAATACAGATTACGAGCATGAAATTATGAAATATGGTTTTTATTTTGTGGATGTTCCGTTAGGAAACTTGGATATATCATTTAAGAGTTGGTTTTGTGATCAGATTATAGATGATATGCTTAAGCCATATTACTCAGAAGATGATGGAAGTATTTGTTTTTCAAAGAGGCTTTTAGTAAAGGCAGTTTTTTGCATATTACATGAATATGGTCATTATGTTGATTATAAGAAGTTTAATTCAAAAAAAGAATTAGCTATGTGGATTTATAAAGCAAAGGAACCATATAGAAGAATAGATACTTATGTATGTAAAATGAACCGAGAGGGACATCTTACAGAAGAATTATTAAAGGAGCGACGCCGTGTATATAGAAATTGTAAAGATGAATATTCGGCAGATCAGTATGCATTAAACTATTTAAATGAAATGATAGATAAGGCAATTGACATTATATGGAACGAAGGAGATAGAATCAATGAGTGAGTATTCAGAAACCGATGATGGACGAGAAATTATAAAGCAGAAACTCCGTCAATATTATGATGGTCGTATTGTCCGCAAGGATTTAACTAAATCAATCCGAGAGGGAGCCAATGTTCCGGTATATGTACTGGAATATCTTCTCGGACAATATTGTAATTCTGATGATCCAGAGATTATTGATGAGGGAGTAGACAATGTGAAGCGTATTTTGCGTGATAACTATGTCCGCCCGGATGAAGCACAGAAGATATTGTCCCTTCTTCGAGAGAGAGGCAGTTATACAGTTATAGACAGGATTACAGTAGTTCTTAATACAAAGGAAGACCGGTACGAGGCAACTTTCTCTAACCTCGGCATTAAGAATATTCCTATCAGTGCTGACTATGTGAAGGATTATGACCGCCTGCTTTGTGGCGGTATCTGGTGTATTCTCCAGCTTGACTATGAGTTTATTGAAGAAGATAAGAAAAATACACAGCCTATCCGTATCAGAAAGCTTACACCGATTCAGATGCCACATGTGGATATGGATGAGGTAAAGAATGGTCGTAAGGCATTTACAAAGGAAGAGTGGATGGATATTCTGCTTCGTTCTACTGGTATGGAACCGGACAAGCTTTCTGACAGAGCTAAATGGTTATTGATTGCCCGTATGATTCCGCTTGTTGAGAATAATTTTAATATGTGTGAATTGGGACCTCGTTCTACAGGTAAATCGTACATATATGAGCAGATTTCTCCAAACAGTATCCTTGTAGCTGGTGGACAGACAACTGTTGCGAATTTGTTTTATAACATGTCTAACAATACAGTCGGTCTTGTTGGAATGTGGGATGTTGTAGCATTTGACGAGGTTGCCGGCATCAAGTTTAAGGATAAAGATGGTATCCAGATTATGAAAGGATACATGGCATCAGGTGCATTTTCTCGTGGCAAGGCTGAGATACAGGCAAAGGCATCTATGGTTTTTGTAGGAAATATCAATCAGAGTGTTGAGACATTGCAGAAGACATCAAGTCTGTTTGATCCATTTCCTCCTGAAATGGGTACGGATACTGCTTTTCTTGATCGTTTCCATGCATATATACCGGGATGGGAGATTCCTAAGTATAGACCGGATTCGTTTACAAATGATTATGGATTTATCACAGATTATCTATCAGAGTTTATGCGTGAGCTTCGTAAAGATAATTACAGCAATATAGCAGAGAAGTATTTCAAATTAGGAAATAATTTAAACCAGAGAGATGCAATTGCTGTTCGTAAGCTGATTTCCGGATTTATCAAATTGATTTATCCGGATGGAGAAGTCAGCAAGGATGAAGTTGCAGAGATTATGGATATTTCACTTGAACTTCGCAGACGAGTAAAAGAGCAGCTTAAGAAGATTGGTGGAATGGAGTTCTATGATGTGAACTTCTCATACATAGACAATGATAGTTTTGATGAGCATTTTGTAACTGTACCTGAGCAGGGCGGCGGAAAGATGATTCCTGAAGGTATGGGAAAACCGGGATGCTTATATACGGCATCAAAGTCAAAGACTGGAATGATAGGCTGTTATCGTCTTGAAACACAGATGATGCCTGGAAATGGAAAATTGACTTGCACAGGTATTGGTTCAGGGAAGGAGCCGAAGGAAGCAACCAATACGGCATTTAATTATCTGAAGGCAAACGGCAATGCAATATCGGGTTCAATCAGTACAACAACTAAGGATTACATCATCAATTATCAGGATATGCAAGGACTTGGAATGACAGGAAATCTTGCACTGCCTACATTGATTGCTATTTCATCGGCAGCACTTAGTAAGCCTCCAATCAGCAGTCTTGCAGTACTTGGTGAGATTAGTATCGGTGGAACACTTATTAAGGTAGAAGACTTGGCAAGTACATTGCAAGTGTGCCTCGATAGTGGAGCTAAGAAAGTCCTTCTCCCAATCACATCGGCAGCAGATCTTGGAACAGTACCATCTGACTTAGTTGGAGCATTTAGTCTGATATTCTATTCTTCTCCGGAAGAAGCAGTATATAAAGCGCTAGGAGTGGAGTAGATATGATAAGTATTGATAATCAACAGATGATAAGAGAAAATATCTCAAATAAAAAAATACTCAAAGCTATAATAGCTGATTTATATGAAAATAAAAAAGTCAAAAATCTTATGTCTTTAGCAGTAGATTTAGGAATAGAGGAAGAAATTGCAAAAAAGACATCTCTGACAAAACAAGAGGCATATAGAATAGCACAAATATTTAACTATGAATATGGAACGAATATTGAAGAGGCAATTGTTGCAGTTTATCAATGGGCAGATATATTTGGAGTCGGATATGAAAATGATGATTTATTTTTTACGGCAAAAGAGCTTATATCTGCAAATATAGATTTTGTTGATTGGAAGCAATTGAAGGATGATGTATTTAATGTTCTTTCATATGCGTATGTGTTATCTGATAATATTGCAAGAGATGAAATAGTTAAAAATGCTGAACAATTATTTGATGAAAAAAATGTGGAAGACAATTTGATTAAGAGAATTGTGAAAATAGATGAACATGATTTTTTGGAAAAAAATATAGACAGATTGTTTCCAGGTGTGTATGCAATAGTTGACAAGGCAATTAAGGAACAAAATATTGAGATAATAAATATAAAATGCTATACATACATAAAAATAATGAAATTATTAATAACTACAATTTTATACAGGAATAAAAGAATATATCAGAGTTTGTATCTCATTTTGATAACAGCAATGATTTATGCAAATAAATATAAATTGGATAAAGTTGGGTTTAAGGATAAAGCTATAGATGAAATAGTGTCATTTCCAAGTTTTGAGGATGTTATATTGCATAGTGATGAGTGCAAAGAAATGGAATATTGTGATTCAGATATCAATGAAGTCAACAAAAGAGGAAAAAAATTGTTTGACATTGTAAAAAAAGGAACACTTACTGGAGAAATAGAAAGAATAACACAAGATTTATCTAGTGTGTATGATGAATATTTAGTTAATAATTTAGAAATTAAAGTGGTAGGTTCGACAATTCATGGAGGGTGATGACTTATTTTTGAGCAGGATTTTGAAGCAATGCTTCGACAGTATGAAAATTCAATAGATGATAAGAGACAGTTTACTGCATTGGTAAAAGATATATTTCCGGAAGAGGCAAAGAATATCAATCTGATTCTTATGGCATACAACATGGGAATTGCACAGGATATTCAGAAGGCGAATCTGCTCAATAATACATTTGCTTTCCGGTATGTGAAGCAGTTGATGGATGACTATGGCATCAGCAGAGTGAATGCAGATTGGATCGTGTCAGTATGGTGTTCTTGTTATGGGAATAAAGTGCTTGGAAAAGCCTGTGACATATCAGTGCAGAAGCAGGGTGGTGGTCCGGCGATAAAAGATAATAAGTCATCTTCGGGAAAATCATATGGAGATTTATTTGTATATGAAAAAAGCCGCAGAGGCAATGGACTGGCTGTAACGGGATTTCGTGGAGACAAGAATCAGACGATTATATTTCAAAATAGGTCTGGCAATGAAAATGTTATAGAGATTGCGGATAACAGTTTTAGCAAATCTTCTATAGAAGAGGCAATTCTGACGGAAGGCTTTAAATACATAGGACTAAATGCTTTTTCTGACTGCGAGAAATTACATCAGGTGGTATTGCCAGTCAGCGTAGAAGAGATTGAAAACTCAGCTTTTGAAAATTGTAACAGTTTAAAATCAATCGCTTTGCCAATGTTGCTCAAGACAATCGGAGATGCAGCCTTTAAAGGTACAGGTTTACGGACATTGGATATTCCAAAGAGTGTATTCTGGATAGGTGATGATTTATTGGCAGAGTGCCAATCGCTGGAGCATATTAGGATACCGGATAATATTGCAAGGATAACTGATCGGATGTTTATGAATTGTAGTGGATTGAAGAAGGTGGAGCTGCATGAAAGTCTAAATGAGATTGGTGAACGAGCATTTTTCGGCTGCTCCAGTCTGGATTTTATTATAATTCCAGATAGTGTACAGCAGATTGGTCAGGATGCTTTTACGGGAACGGATGACATGTTTATTGTGCAATGCTCCTTTGGTTCTTTTGCAGAGCAGTATTGCAGAAAGAATAAGATTAAGTACCAGCTGGTGTAATGTCGCCAGAGATGCGACACATAAAGAACGAAATTACGATAGAATACAGGAAAGAGGTGATATGTATGGGCTTATTGGATGCAATATTTGGCAATAATCAGCCACCTAAGATAAATTCCATACTTCCTACAGCGGCTAAGAATGAAATTCGTGCAGGAAGATTACCGATATTGAATACTGACAGTTTATTTCTCACGCGTGGTGAGAAAATTCATTATATTGATAAAGCAATCAACCTTGAAATCAAGGTAGTAAAGCAATACCGGCATGTGGGACACAGTACACCGGGATTGTTAAAAGGCAATCGTTGGAATGTGGGTGTGGCGAAGCCTATTGAGCATGGTGAGCTTGTACAGCATCGGGGAATCCTGTATGTGACTAATCAGAGAATTGTATTTCAAGCTTCTGAAAAGGGGTTTGATAAAACATATAGATATCTAACAGCGGTAACTCCGTATGTAGATGCCTGTGAACTGCAGTTTGGCAGTAAAACATACAATATGTATGTTGATGATGGAAATTTATTATATGAAGTATTACAGCTTGTGAAGCAAAGGAGGCAAATTCCATAATGGAGGGACAGTTAAAAAACGGAGCAATCCTTACTTCGGAAAGTGGAAATAAGTATATGGTAGTGAATCTTCTGGGTGCCGGTGGACAAGGTGAAGTCTATGATGTGGAATGTGATGGAAAGCATTATGCATTGAAATGGTATTTCAAGGGAAGTGCTACAGCACGACAGAAGAAATTATTGGAAGAGATTATTGCAAAGGGAGCACCGGATAGTTCGTTTCTCTGGCCGATGGAACTGATTGTTCCGTCGCAGGGAAACTTGTTTGGATATATCATGCCGCTTCGTCCAAAGAATTATAAGAGCATAGTGGATTTGATGAAGAATCGTGTAAATCCATCATTTTATGTCATATGCAGGACGGCATTTAATCTTACAAAAGGCTATCGAAATTTACATATTGCTGGGGCAAAGTATCAGGATATTTCGTTTGGAAATCTGTTCTTTAATCCGGATAACGGAGATGTCTTAATTTGCGACAATGATAATGTATCATATGGCAATAGCAAGCCGGGAGGAGTTCTTGGTACACCGGGATTTATGGCACCTGAGATTGTAAGAGGTGAAGCGAGACCATCAAGGGATACGGACAGATATTCATTAGCGGTATTACTGTTTTACCTTTTCATGGTAAATCACCCATTAGAGGGTAAGCAGGAAGCCAGCATCAAGTGTATGGATATGGCAGCCAGAGTAAAGCTCTATGGAACAGATCCTATTTTTATATTTGATCCGGACAATAAGACAAATAGACCAGTACCGGGAATCCATGATAACGCCAATATTTATTGGCCGTTATATCCGGAGCAGCTGCGCCAGCTGTTTATCAAATCTTTTACAGTCGGACTTAATAATCCAAGCAAGCGTGTAACGGAGCCTGAATGGATGAACCTGTTTGCAAATATGATGAGTGGTTTGATGAAATGCACCTGTGGTGCAAGTGTTTTCTATGATGAAAGTCTGGAAGCAAATGGTGTGGCACATACATGTTGGAATTGTCAGCAGACAGTGAAAGTACCAACCAGGATTGTGATTGGAAAGAATACTGTGGTACTAAATCAGAACAGTAAGCTGTTACATCATCACATTTATAGTGATTTTGATATGGAAACAGTAGTTGGAGAAGTAGTTCAGAATCCAAAGAATCCGGCATTATGGGGAATCCACAATGAAGATAAATTAAACTGGACTTATGAAAAAGCGGATGGAACACAGATTCCTGTTGAAGTAGGAAAGACAGCAGGTATTGCAGCAGGCGTAAAAATACATTTCTCCGAGTCAGTCGGAGAGTTCAAGTAAAAGGAGGAAATTGTTATGGCAGATTTACAAAGACCAGGTGGAGAATTGGCAAGCAGACCGATTCATTTCTTTTGGGTAGTGGATTGTTCAGGTTCAATGTCTTATGACGGAAAGATGGAAGTGGTGAATACAGCTATTGAGGAGTGTATTCCGGAGATGGCATCAGCTGCGGATAATAACCCGAATGCACAGCTGCTTATCAGGGCACTTCAGTTTTCATCCGGGGCAAGCTGGCTTACTGCAAAGCCTGTACCAGTTGAGGATTATTCATGGAATCCGTTGGAAGCAAATGGTGTAACAGAGATGGGAAAGGCATTTGAATTACTGGCAGCACAGCTTTCTATTCCGCCAATGCCAACACGAGCATTACCACCGGTAATTGTTTTATTGTCTGATGGACAGCCAACAGATTCTTACAAGGATGGACTGAATAAGTTAAAAGCACTTCCTTGGTTCAAGAAAGCAGTTAAGATTGCGATTTCTATCGGTTCCGATGCAGATGATGATGTGCTTGAAGACTTCACAGGTAACAAAGAACTGATATTACAGGCAAATAATGCAGCTGCACTTGCAAAGATGATTAAATGGGCGTCTACAACTGCATCTATGGTATCCGCTCCAGCAAGCAAACCTATGAATGCTGACGCAGTATCTACACCTGCAGGCAGTGGAGATCTTTTTGCACCTGCAAATGGAGGAGCGCCGCTTGTTATAGATATGAGTAATATTCCTAGTCCAGATGACTTTGACGATGGAGCAGTTTGGTAAAAAGGAGGGATTTCATGAAGCGTTATGTATTTGGCAAAAGTGTAAAAGGCGCTACTCACGAAAAGAATGGATTACCTCTTCAAGATAACTGCAAGATAGAAGAAATTTCAGATAAGATCACGATTATAGCTGTAGCAGATGGACATGGCAGCTCAAAGTGCCCCAGAAGCGACAGAGGTTCTTTAATTGCGGTAAATACTTTCTGCACAGTAATGAAAAACTATCTGCTCAATTATGGAAAAGAAAAGGATGGTCTTACGAATCTGGTAACATTTCTGAACAGAGAAGGCGATATGCGCTTCGCACAGGATATATGTGAAGAATGGCAGGCAAGAGTAAAACAATCATTTTATAAGAACAAAGATGGCAGCGTATTAGACAAAGAAGGTAATACCGACTGGAAAAAGGTTTACGCTCTGTATGGAACTACACTTCTGGGCATTCTGATTACAGATACCTTTGTATTCTCATTTCAGATTGGTGATGGAGATATTAACTATATTACAGGTGATGAGATTTCTCCATTGGTAGAGCCAGAGAAATTTCTTGGCACAGAGACACATTCTTTATCCAAACTGGATGCATGGAGAAAAGCGGTAGCATCCGTAAGGAGAAAGAATGCAGCAGATGATGTGCCATATTTATATATGCTTTCGACAGATGGATTTTCCAACAGTTTTGTGAACGAAGAGGAGTTCCATAAAACCTGTAGAGAGTATTATAAAATGATTGGCGAGCATGGATACGAGGCAGTAAGAGATAATCTTGAAAAGTGGCTCAAGGAGACAAGTGAGCTTGGATGCGGTGATGATGTCACTGTGGTTATGGCTTATATAGACAAATAAAGGAGGAAGCGGATGTGATTGTAGACCGCTACTATTATGCACAACTGAATAAGCAGGAGCAGGCGGTTTACAAGGCTTTCTACAATGGGCTGATGGCTCATGAGGATGTCATTCCAATTCCAATCAAGGGACAGTTATCAAAAGAAGTATTCAACAAAATATTTCGAGCAATGACGAGGGATAATCCGTTGATATACTATGTCAATCAATCTGCTTGTAACTGGGCAATGGATGCATTTGGTCATACAGCAATCTGTCCACAGTATTTTTACAGCAGGGAAACTGTCCGAAAGTACAACTGTAACATAGAAAACGCAGTGAATAATCTGGCTGCACAGTTAAAACTGACAGAAGGCGCAGATTATGAGAAAGAAATAAGAGTCCATGACTGGTTCTGTAAAAATGTGAAATATGATTTTAAAGGCTCAGACATGGATGAACCGGCTAGAGTAGTTCTCTCACATAACATTGTAGGAGTTTTTGCAAAGCAGAAAGCCCAGTGTGAGGGAATTGCCAAAGCTGTAAAAGTATTGCTGAATGCGGTGGATATCAAGTGTATTGTGGCTACCGGGGAAGCAGAGGCAAATGGTAAGAAAGAACACCATGCTTGGAATGTTATTGATATTGATGGGAGTCCATATCAGGTGGATGTGACATGGGATATCGGAGCTTCCAAGGGAAGAATTGCATATGATTATTTCAATGTAACAGATGAGATTATAAGCAGAACACATAGCTTTGAAGATGAGATGCCGAAATGCATTTCATTAAAAGATAATTATTTTGAAAGAAACAGGCTGACATTTAGAAGTAGAAGTCAGCTGATAGCATATATAACACAAGAGATAGAGCAAGGTCAGAATAAATTATATTTTCGGATAGATGGTTTATTTCCGAAACTAAGACGGTCAGAGCTTGCAGGTATGGTTGCAAAGATTGCAGCAGGAGGACAGAGAAGAGCAGTTAAAGTCCAGCAGATTCCAAATGAGAAGGTGGGAACTTACTGGATCAGAATATACTAAGTATTGGAGAGTGAACATTATGTGGCATACAGCAGAAATGGTTAAGGTATTTGAAAAAATGACAGAAGGATACGGATACGATATATATCAGAATAGAAAACTGTGTGTCGCATTATGCAATGATTTATTTGCTGATTATTCAGTGGAAAAGAATATTATGCAGATGCTTTTTCAGGCGGGGCTTGGAGAGGCTATGAAGGGAGTCCCATTTAAGAGTGAAAGAGAGCTTAAAATGGGACTTTCTAATATCGAGAAGTTTTTAATGGTGCAGGCGATTGAAAATAGTGTCAGGGATGATGTATTGGATGTAATGCGACTGGCATTTGTGGACAAAGGAGTAAATTCCGAAGTAAAGAGTGCATATAAGCCTATTATTTCAAAGAATTTCAATGATTCACATTTTAAGATGACATTGCCTGTAATAAAGGAGTTTGCAGATAGAATAGAAGCATCATTTAAGTTTCTCTATGCTAATAAGGGTGAGGAAGTGGATTCAGTTCTCGAAAAGTGCATTATTACAGATAAATTTGGAAAAATGCATTCTTCAAGAATGGATTATGAGTTATTGACACATGATAGGTCAAAGAATGTAACGATTAGTATTCCAGAAGATGATAAGAAAATATTTATAAGTGGATCAACAATCGAATTTGTCTTTCTGTGCAGCAATCATAAGAGAATTACGACATCCTATAAAATTAACATATCTAAGACAACTATGCTGATGCAGGTAGCAGTGTGTCAGATGACAGAAGCAGAGTATAATAGGACAATTGATATTGTTGGATTGCTTGTTAAAACAATGGACAATGGAGCAAAAAGTACAAATACCATTATGGCAGATGGAAGCAGTATGTCTGCGACTAATGAGCAGCCAGCATATACTTCATCAGATATAAAAGAATACTCTGATGCATTAAGAAGAGAAATTCATTACCTGAAACAAGGAAAAGGTAAAAAATATAAAATTGTAAATGGAAACAAACTGGTCAAAAGTGATAAAGGAATCTACACTTATCTATTTGAGATGGAAACAGAATTGCATCTGCCTGATGATGCACCGGTTGTAGTAGAGGCAGCAGGTGGGTTGAGAGCAGTAGGTTCGGTTTTGTCCTGCGAAGATTTTCAGATACTTTTGTTGCTGGACAGAGATCTGAATGATAAGGTAAGCTCAGCATATCTGATGGTAGAGCCTTGGATACTTCTTGAAGCGTTAGACAAGAAGATGAATTCCCTTAATCCTAATATTAACAAATTGGCAATTAAAATAATGGAAGAGGGAACGGATTTATCAACTGACACAGACATTGCAAATGTACCGAAAGGACAGCCAGCAGTAGAACACAAACTTGAGACGGATGATATTGTGACAGTATGGGGACCACCTGGAACCGGTAAAACATATACAATGGCAAAGATTGCCAACAGTTATATTACGCAGGGCAAGTCTGTTCTTATTGTATCTCACAGTAATGTATCAGTCGATGGTGTGATTAAGCAGGTTGTGAAAATGCTTGGAACGGACAAGCAGTCTATTTTAGAGGATGGAAAGATTCTGCGGTTTGGATATGTAAGAGACGATGAACTTTCTCAGAACCCATATGCTACATCATTCAATTATGCACTTAGTAAATGTGACAGTTATGCAAGACAGCTGGAACATTTGATGGTAAAAAGAGATGAACTACGAGCAAAAAATCAGATGAAGTCCAAAGAGTATGATGAGGTAGAACATAAAATTAAGGAAATCCGTGGCGAGATAAGAAAAGAGGAAAGAAAATATGTAGAGAGAGCACAGGTGATCGGAACAACTATTTCAAGAGCCACGATTGATCCTATGTTTGAAGAACGACAATTTGATCTTGTAATGTTTGATGAGGTTTCGATGGCTTATGTACCACAGGTTATTGCGGCAGCAGCTTTGGCAAAGGAAAAGTTTATGTGTGTAGGTGACTTTAGGCAGTTAGAACCTATTTCGCAGAGTCCTGATTCCCGTGTATTGCAGGTGGATATATTCTCTTACTTGCAGATTGTTGATGGAAAGGGAAATATGTACTGGCATCCTTGGCTTGTCATGTTGAATGAGCAAAGACGAATGGCTCCGGCAATCTCAGAATTTCCTAGCAAATTTATTTATAACAGATTGTTGAAGGATAATGCAGAGGTAATAAACGGAAAGAAAAAGAGAGACAATGATTTAGTTATTAAGAGTGCTCCTCTGCCGGGAGATGCATTAAATTTAATAGATCTGGCAGGAACATATTGTGCGGCGGATAAGAATACAGATGGTTCAAGATTTAATATACTTAGTGCGGTTATTTCATTTTCTACTGCTGTTAAGGCTGAGCAGAATCATATTGAGACCGTCGGTATTATTACTCCATATGCAGCTCAGGTTAGATTAATCCGTGCAATGCTGAAGGATTATTATACGAAGGGAACGACCAATGTGAGCTGTGCAACAGTACATCAGTTCCAGGGATCGGAATCTGATGTGATAGTTTTTGATGCAGTAGAAAGTTATCCTAAGAGTGCAGTGGGATATCTGATGGGAAAAGAGCCTAATCAGGTTGCCCGCCTGATTAATGTAGCAATTACACGAGGCAAAGGAAAAGTGATTACAGTTGCAAATGCAAGATTTTGGGAAAATGTGTTCAAAGGAACAAATCATATTTTCTATAAGTTACTGCAGCATATCAAGAACGGAAAACATCAGGTAATAGATAATCATGATAAAACACTTCAGCCTTATATTGAATCTGTAAATCCGGGCAGAATAATCAACATCTTTATGAATGAACAGGATGCAATTTCGATGTTTGAACAGGATATGAAAAAGGCAAAATGGCAGACTGTAGTATCGCTTCCAAGTGGAGAATTAAGAGAGACTGAACATCAAGTGTTTGAAATACTTGATGAAGCAGACAGCAGAGGTGTTGACATTAAGATGAAATCAAATGACTATGCTAAACTTCCGGAACAATGGAAAGAATATTGTGTTGGAACAGAAAATGCGACATTTCCATTGATTATAATTGATGATGAAGTGGTATGGTATGGATTACCTACGGCAAAATGGAAGTTCCAAGTAGATAAGACAACATCAATGATCACAGTGGTACATTCTATGGTTAGAATTAAAGGCAAGAATACTGTAGAAATGATAAAAGCTCTTACGGACATAGAAACAGTTGTTGTAGGTCAGAACATAAGAAAGCTGGATAATAAGAAGAGTAAACTTGTTACTAATTCTCTTGCTGCAAGCAGTGGTAATTCAGAGGATAATGGTTCTATATTGAATTATGGTCTTGGAGCTTTTGTTGAAGAAAAGGAGTTTTGCCCAAAATGTAAGAATCATATGATACTCGCAAAGAATGCCAGAGGCACAGCTTACTTGAAATGTTCTAATAAAGCCTGCAAAGAAACGAAATATCTTACAGTTGATTTGATGAATTGGTATATCAATTCTCATAATATAAAATGCCCTAAGAGAGATGGTGGAGAATTGAAGGGTGGATTAGGTAAGTATGGTCCATATGTCAGATGTAATTGTGGACATTTCTTGAAACCAGACGAAATCTGAGAGAGGTGGTAATTTATGTTGGAGACAATATTGTATGCAGTAGGATTTTTTATATTTACCATTTTCCTTCAGTGGCTGTTACATAAGGTCAGAAAAAACCACAATCAGGGGAACTCTGCAATATGGGTAGGCAGTGGAGCAATTATTGTTATTTGTGTAATGGGATTGATGACTAAGAATGTTGATTATTTCGCAGCATTGCTTGGATTTATTGTAGGCGATGAAGTTGGCAAACAGGCAGGATGGCAGTAGAGACACATTGTAAATTGAGGAAGGCAGGTGGCAGCATGGTAGAAAATAATAGATTACCTGATACACCTTGGCATGTGGGATATGCGAAGAAACAGGAGGATGATCCACGGAGACATAAGGCGAGATGCATTCACTATCGTGCTGGACAATGTGGATGGAAAGCAAATTATTCGGGTAAATGCATAGGTTCAAGTCATTGCATGGATTATTCAGAGTCACTTGAAGATTTTAAGAAATTGCAGGAGAGCAGAAAGACTGCGGAACAAATTGAAAGAGATAACATTGACAAATATAAGAAAAGCCTTGAACCTAAAAAAGAGCAGTTAGAACGAAGTAATAATCCATATAAATACAGAAAATGCAGTGAACTGAATCGTTGTCTGGTGTGTGATGAGCATCTGTATAAAGAGAAGTATTCGTTAAAGAGATGCAAGTACTGTGGCATGTTTTATGTGGATATTGATGATTCTACCAGAGATGAGATTATGGATATTGTGAAGGCTGATCCGATATTTGTTATGAATATTAAGAGAAAATAAAGTTCGACAGATAAGGGAGGTGCATTATGATTTCAGATGAAGAAGCACAGGAAAAATTGGATGAAACAACAAATATGTTAAATATGATTAATAAGATTGAATTATATTCTCTTTTGATGAAGATTAAATATTCTGATAACAGAGAAAAAATTATTGATGAAACATTGAAAGTTACAAGATTTTTATTAACAAACGTTATGGATGTAAAGGAAGAATCTTTAAACGAAATAGATGAATGCTTTTCAAAATAAATAATTATAAAAGACGACAGGAGGCTTGCATCATGGAACGAGTAGTACAATTTTTAAAAGAAGCAGAGA
>ULZG01028304.1_pt1 | contig 33478 bp, 35 predicted proteins | sample 1962881 | NCBI WGS metagenome assembly ULZG01 (sample SAMEA4835883, study PRJEB28245) | human gut metagenome | biome: gut microbiome; material: fecal sample | place: Denmark | collected 2008 | reverse complement strand
TGAAAGTTTTTAAAGTTGATAATGATTCACCTTGCCAGTTGTTGACGGTGATTACGGATACAAAGACAATGCAAATGAGCGCAATGAAAGCGTGCTTTCAAATTGCCGAGTGCAGCTTGTCTTATGCAAAATTACGAAATGGCACAACTGAATGCAAATCCATTCATAACCGTTTACAATCTGTTTACAAGCCATTCATAATCCGTTCATTCCGTTCGCAATTCATTTACCCATTTTCTCATAAATAACCAAAACCGCATTATGAACGACGTAAAAATTAGCATCTACGACAGTATCGTCCAGGTTCTGCCCAACGCCACAAAGGCCGTACAAAACTTCAATGGCGACCAGTTTGCCGAGAAAATACTCAGCAAGAAGGAAGCCGCTGAAGACAGTTCTTCCGATGCCGACTCCCCTGAGGCCAGGAAACTCGCCCTCTACATTGGCGAGGAATGCCTCCCGGCCTTCCTCGCTCAGATTCGTGACTGCAACAACGCCACGGAGCTTGCCTTGGTTGTCGTCTCCAAGCTCGATCAAGAGACCAAACTCACCGAGGAAATAGTCGTCAGGAGTAGCTTCATCCAGCTCCTGTTGCCCTTCGCCAACAAAATCACTTCTGGAAAAAGCGTGAACAACATTCGCGCCCGCATCAATGATGCTTTAATAGCTCGCCGTAAGTCTCACCACAAACATTAATCGCCATGATCGGAATAGAGATAATGATAGCCCAAATAGCCGCTGCAGCATACTTTGGCTATAAGCAATGCAAATTATCTGAACGACGTCACTGGAGTCCTTTTGACCTGTTTTTTGACTCTCGCGCCTCGGCATCAACCGAAGCCTCTGCAAAAGAGCAGGAAGCCCCGTCTTCCAAGGCGGAGCAGTCGGAGAAACCACAGGCGAAGCCATCTGATGCCGTTTTGGAAGATCGCATCGCCCAGGCCGTCTTCGACAAACTTAGGCAGAACAAGGAACCACAGATCATCATCAACTTCTTCGGTGGCAATCATATCGTGGCCCCCAATGCCCGTGAAGCCTACCAGCAATTCCTTTCCTCCTCCCAACCCAAAAAGGATTGACATCAGACTGATGGCTAGCAAAGCATTAATGAACGATTAAAGCTGGATTAACGGTGATTAATGTGTCCCCTTGACAGCTTCTCCGCCAGCCCTACCCCTTACTTCGTAAGGATTTGATCTATTAGAAGCATACCACGATATTTATGTCCCAGCCATAATGAAGCCTGAAAACAAGTCCACACAAGCGATTAGTGCGCAAGTGCATGATTGGGCAGCCGAAAACAGGCTACTTCGCAAGGAACTTCGTGCCCGTGATAAGCGAGTAGAGGAGCTGGAGGCTTTGGCTTCAAGCCTGAACAAACAGCTGTGTGAAAAGATAGACCAGATAAATGACATGATGCAAAAGCTCATGGCTTTTATGACAGGAGACGGAGGTGTAAATATTTCGGAATCCCTTCGCTATTCAATCGCCGCTGAAGTCAGCGCAGAATTTGAGGCACGTGAGCAAAAGTTGAAGATAGCATACGCCCATGAGCGCGAGAAACTTGATTCCGATTTTAAAGCCCGTTTAGCAGCCACGCAGAACGAGCTCAATCAGCTGAAAGGAATATATGCTGAGGATGATACGACAACCATTTGAGAAAACAAAACTAAATAAATATAGACGTTTAAAACAAAAAATCATGATTAACGTAGGAATTATCGGATGTGGCTTCGTCGGTGGAGCCCTGAAGGATTGGTTGGAGCACAACAATCCAGAGTGTAAACTGTTTATCAGTGATCCCGCAAAGGGATATCATGATGATCTGAGCCACGTGGACATCGCGTTCTTGCAGATCCATGTGCCCACGGAAGATGATGGAACACAGGATTTGACGCTCATGAAAGAGCTGATATCAAATTTGCCAGACGTCCCCGTCTTTGTCAGAACCACTATTCTTCCTGGAACCAGCGATATGCTCTCTCGTGAGACGAAGCATCAGGTGTGCTATATGCCAGAGTTTCTCACTGAACGTACGTTTATCGAGGACTTCAAGAGGCAGACTATGGTGTTCACTGGAGCGCATGAATTGCTCACAAAGATCTTTGTTGGCAAGAAGTTTACCGTCATGACTCCTTTGGAGGCTGAGCTGACCAAATATATGCACAATGTGTTTGGAGCTTACAAGGTGACTTATTTCAATGCCTGTCGTGAATATTGCGAGCAGATGGGTGGCGATTGGCGCAAGGTACATACGGGAATGCTCCTCTCGGGCTACATCAATGATACTCACACCTATGTGCCCGGTCCTGACGGTAAGTTTGGTTATGGTGGCAAATGCTTCCCCAAGGATGTCAATGCTTTTGCGAAGATGACGGAAGGCACACCTCTTGGCACCCTTTTGGAGCATCTCCATGAACTGAATGTCCACTTCCGTGGCGTGGAAGAGCACATCTAACATTATTTGGAAGCCGTTGTGCAGGTAGAGCGAATGCTTGTGGTTCGATACCACCAACGGCTGCAACGATCATAATTAGATATTGAACAGCGCTCGATTAGAGTAATACCTCTGATTCTTAGCTTTTCATAAACAGACAAGTCCGTCTACAATATGTAATCGATAAGTCAACACTCAATCTGTTTTAGATCAATATGCCCCTTTGTATAGAGCTATTGATTTTACTTTAATTCGTCCCATTTCACGGGACACTAATGATGGATAATAATATTCAAAAAAATAAGCAAATAGCCAGAAATACCTTATTCTTATATTTCCGAATGCTGTTCATTATGTGTATCTCATTATACACAAGTCGCGTTATTTTGGAAGCTTTAGGTGTGTCAGATTATGGTATATATAATGTCGTTGGTGGTTTTGTGGCGATGTTTGCCCTTATCAGTTCTTCTTTAACGAGTGCCTGTACACGGTTTTTGAATTATGAGATGGGCAAGGGTAGCGCCTCTCGGTTGAGAACGGTATTCTCCACGTCTTTGACTGTACATATTATACTTGCTTGCATAATTGCATTATTGTGTGAGAGTTTTGGAGTATGGTATGTCAACAACAAGATGGTTATACCTGAGGCGCGACTGATAGCTGCTAATTGGGTATTCCAAATATCAGTTTTGAATTTTTGTATTAATTTGGTTACAGTCCCGTTTAATGCTGCTATAATCGCTCACGAAAAGATGTCCACTTTTGCCTATGTTAGTATCTTTGAAGGGATCTCCCGCTTAGTTATTTGCTTTTTGGTAATGTGGATATCTTTTGATCATTTGATAACATATGCATTGTTTTATATGTTGGTGCAAGTATCGGTAATGGCAATGTATCAGGTTTATTGTAATCGACATTTTGACGAGTGCCATTATCGGTTTTCTATTGACAAGAAACTTACAAAGCAGATGTTTTCTTATTCTGGATGGCATGTCTTTGGTAATTCGGCATCTATTCTGAATAGACAAGGAGTAGACTTGGTTCTGAATCTTTTCTGTGGAACAATCTTGAATGCAGCCAAAGGTATTTCCAATCAAGTTATGAATGCTGTGGCTTCGTTTGCAAACAACTTTATGATAGCATTAAATCCTCAGATTACCAAGTCGTACGCTAAGGGTGATTATGATTACATGCTAAGCCTTTTATATAGAGGTTCACGTTTCTCTTATTATTTGCTGTTTTTCCTTTCTTTACCCATTATATTAAATACAGACTATATCATGCATATATGGCTAAAAAATGTTCCTGAATATGCAGTTCAATTAGCACAATTGTCTTTGGTCGCTTCAATGATAGCTTCATTGTCCAACCCATTGGTGACAGCACAAAATGCCACTGGAAATGTGAGAAATTATCAAATAGTAGTCGGCGGCCTTCAACTGTTTAACTTGCCTTTGTGCTATATTGTCTTATATATGGGTTTTTCGCCTCTTTCTGTGATGGTGGTAGCTATTGTCGTGGAAATTCTGAGTCTTATTGCTCGTTTGATAATGATACCGATATATATTAATAGTTTTTCGTCAGTTGACTATCTGAAGGAGGTTGTCTTGAAGATACTTATAGTGACAATTGTGGCATCTGTTGTTCCTTTGTTTTTAAGTATAATTCTCCCAGAAGGTTTTCTCTCATTCGTAGCGATTTCTATAGTATGTTGTGTGTCGTCTTTTGTTTCAATACTGATGATAGGATGCACGAGGGCAGAAAAACAAATAATATATAACCAAATGGACAAAAGTCTTAAAATGATTAAAGTTAGAAAATAGCAAATGTCAGTTTCAATAATAATCAATGCGGATGATCTGGGTAAGAACCACATTGTCAACGAGGCCATAAGAGAGGCTTTGTCGTTAGGTGTAATAACCTCTTCTACCATTATGGCAAACTCCTCTTCGTGGGAGGAAGTACATGCTATTGTGGACGAAAATCCTCAAGCGTCTTTTGGAGTTCACTTAAATTTGACAGAAGGAAAGGCCTTGACGGCCAGTAGCGTGTTCCATAAGATGAATATTGTGGATAATGATAATTGTTTTACTAAGAGAATTCGTAATTTAAAGAGCTTTTCGCCAGAGCTTTTGAAGGCGGTTTATGACGAATGGGACGCACAAATTAATAAGGTGAATATCGTAGAAGAAATAGCTGTTACTCATTTTGACGGACATCACCATATCCATAGGGAGTATCCTTTTAGAAATGTGTTGATGAGCTTGTGTGAAAAATACAACGTTCATCAGGTTCGCAATCGCTATACTTCTCCTTTAAAAGGTTTTAAAAAGTTGGCAATTGACGGTTTGGGGAGGCTCTCTTTAGTTCCAGGATTGTTGTCCTTGTCACATTCGCTGAGTGGTTCTGGAGGAGTTTTCTCATCAGTTTATTCAATGATGGAAAGCGAAAGATGGAGGAGAATAATTAGAAGAAAAGCAAGTGTTACTGATTATTTCAATGCATATGAGAGTGAATGTGAACAATTGTCAAGGGGCAGGCGCCCACTTGGCGATTGCACTATTGAGTTGATGTGCCATCCCGGTCATCCAGATTATCTTAAAGAATACGAGATGATAAAGCTGCATGTAGTTGAAAAATTTTTGTCCAATAGCAAACTGATTAGTTATAAAGAGCTGATATGAAGATAGGAATACTTACATTTCATCGTCCTGCAAATTTCGGAGCTAATCTTCAAGCGTATAGTACTATGTGCTACTTATCCTCATTGGGACATGAGGTAAGGGTAATAGACTATGTTCGTCAAGCAGACTTTGAATACAAACACAAGGTGGATATAAAGCAGTATGAGGCCCATAAGCTTTTTGTTGAGGCTCGCCTGTCGTTGACCGAGCAAGCTACATCAGGTGAAGATTTATGCCGTATTGTAAAACAAGAGGCTTTCGATGCAATTCTGATAGGTGCTGATGCTGTATGGCGTTCTCCCAAAGACAATAACATCTACTTTGCCGAATGGCTATTTGAGAATGAAGATATAAACCAGGTTGCCGTAGCATCCATTTCGCCCGCACACATGGGCAACGGGTATTGTACTATTCCTGAAGATAGAAGACGAGCTATTCACGATTGTTTGTCAAGATTTAGATATATTACCGTGCGCGATGCCTGGACAAAAAAGGTGGTAAATCGAGATATATTTGGAGGAGACGTTTTTGTGAAAAATGTGAATCCAGACCCGGTATTCACATTGTTCCGCTTTGTAGGCAATGAGCAGTGGTTTGACAAAGGTCAAACTCCTAAGGGATATTATCTTATGTCATTACCAAAGAATTGGGTTGACACAGGAAAGTTTGCCGACAAGAAAAAGAAATGGTTTGCGTTATTTAAAGCGTATGTGAATAGAGCGGGATATAAGTTGGTGGAACTGCCCATACCGGAAGGTAAAAGTGGAATGAAGTTTGATTACACCATTGATTATCCAATCGATCCCCTACAGTGGTTTCTTTGGATTAAGAACGCAAAAGCATTTTGTGGCTTGCGTTTTCATGCTATTGTTAGTTCCATCTCCAACGGTACACCTTTCTACAGTATAGACTCTTACGGTGATAATAGCAGGACTTCTAAGATACTAGACTTTCTTGGATTGCATAACTTGGCTCGTAAAAGGGATGTAAAGAGCAAAATCTATAATTTATTGCAAGGAACTACATTGGAGAGAAATCGATGTGGTGCAATGATAGAGTGCGAGTCTCCAAAGAAAGTCTTCAGAATATTAGAATCAACAACCACTATGGAGGTTATAAAAATCAGGGATGGCAATTTAGCCGTCTTTGATCAAAACTTGTCAGAAATGCTTAAAGCCGTTTCAAAATGAGCAAACATAGAATAATAGATTTGACAGAAACTTGTACGGGGTGTTTTGCTTGTGCAAATAGTTGTCCAAAAGACGCCATCAGTCTGCCCGAAAATTACGAAGGATTCTATTTCCCTGTCATAGATAATGATAAATGTATTGATTGTGGACTGTGCGACAAGGTCTGTCCTCAGGTGACTGCACAACCAATGCAGAATGCTTGCAAGGCATATTATGGTTGGGCTACTGATGATGCGATTCGCAGAACAAGTTCTTCGGGTGGTCTTTTTCATCTGCTTGCGCAGTATGTCTTGGCGCAGAATGGAATCGTTTATGGAGCAGCATTTAATTATGAGGGGCTAGTTCGGTTGGAATGCCATTCTACGGATGAGGTAACTCTCGAAGAACTACAACGTTCTAAGTATGTACAAAATCATATAGGGTATGCATTTCGTAAAATAAAGAAAGACTTGCAAGCTAATAAAAAGGTATTGTTTTGTGGCACACCTTGTCAGTCGGCAGGTTTGAAATCTTATTTGCGAAAAGATTATGATGGTTTATTATTGGTAGATTTTATATGCCACGGAGTGCCCTCAATGGATTTGCTGCGCAAGCATTTGGACTACTTGGGGATAAAACATGTAAAGGAAATAGTTTTTAGACCTAAGAACCGGGGATGGGTGGATGATTTTGAAATTCGCTTTTCAAAAATCGAGTCGGCAAAGCCGACGGATGTTAAGCTTCGCCGAATTCCGTGGAGGTTAGACGAATATTTTGATATTTTTCAAAAATATCAAAATATTCGTCTAAGTTGTAGGAATTGCTCCTATTGTAACGGAAAAAGAGCTTCGGATGTCACGTTGGCGGATTTTTGGAGGGTAAAGGATTATAATCCAACATTGTGGGACAAGCGCGGAGTCTCTTTGATTCTTTCTAATAGCGAGAAAGGTGTAAGAGTTATATCGGAGCTTATGGAGCACGGTGATAACATTATTGGAGAGATTCCATTGAAGTATGCTTCGTATGTCTATGAGCGAGTTCGTACAGATTCAAGTTCTCCTTATCAAGATGAAAAGCGCGATTTGTTTCTGCGTGACGTCTACGCCATTGGATATAAGCAAGCTCTCGAAAAGAATGGGTTAAAAGTTCGACGTAAAGCAATAATTGAATATAAATTGAAGCAATTTATAAAATCAATTCTGAGGAAATGAGTATAATACAAAACTTGATACAAGCAAGACGCTTCTTGTTCCAGCCCTTTAATGCAGTCTATCTGATAGCTTGGGGAGCGATACTATTGGGATATTGGCGTGGCATAAACAACCACCTTCCTGTGTTGGGAACAATGACGGACGAGTTGGAGTGGTGTATTGTGTTGGCTCCGATTTTGTTAAGTTTACCCAGACTGTGGAAACGTATTAAAACGTCTGACCATATATTCGTGTTTGCATGCTTAATATTTTATTTGCTGAATATACAGTTATTTCCGCAAAACGCAGATGTCTTGGTCAATCGTTTGTTCAGTTTTAGTTTGCTCACACTTCCTTATTATTATATTGGGGTAACGCTTGATATAAAGAGGTTTTATAAATTCTTTTATTATATATCAGTTGTTGCGGTCTTTATGTGTGCGTTTTATGAATTGTTGTATGCCCAGAGTGCATCTTATACAGGAGATGTGGATACTTCGGAGTATAACATGGAGTTAGCGTATAGTATATTGCCTCATGTGCTGATGGTTTCGTGGAGGGCTTTAAAGAGTTTTGTGATATTGAATATTGCGCCGATGCTTTTGGGACTGATGCTACTTCTGTCTTTTGGAACACGAGGTCCTGTAATATGTGCCATAGTCTTTATTGCAATCTATCTTTTATTTATTCGTCCTTCTAAGTACCAAAAAACGATGAGAATAATAACAGTCGCTTGTGCTGTTTATGCCATGTCGTTTCTGGATCAGTTTATGACGTTTATGCAATTGATGACCTTTCAATTGGGTATGAGTACTCGAATTTTTGACAAATATTTTGAGGGAGAGCTGGAAGATTCCTCAGGTAGAGATTATATTCGGGAAACATTGTTAAGAGAATTGTCAATTGACAACTCTTTGTTTGGACATGGTGTTCTAGGTTCCTATCCATATGTAAACACTTATCCTCACAATATTGTTTTGGAATTCCTCTTCTCTTTTGGATGGGTTTGGGGAATCGCCATTCTTTTTTGTATAGTATATATCATTGCTAAAATGTTGATAAATACTCATCAATGTGAAATCAATGTGACATTTGGAATAATATTGGTGATAGCCAGCATTTTAAAACTATGTTTTTCTTCCACATTTGTGGATGACGCTTTGTTTTTTATGCTTTTAGGTTATTGTGTTAATTCGTCAAGAAAAATATCTATATGATAAAAGGTGCTTTGCGTTTGCTGTATCGTCTTTGTATGTTGAGTAAATATAGAAGAAAAAAAGTATTCGTTGATCCAACTGCATTGTTTAATCGAAATACTTTTTTTGAAGGATGCAATAAAGTAAAACAGAAAGCTTCGGTATGCGATTCATGTGTCGGAAAGTATACATATATCGGAGCATTTTCGGATTTGAGCTCGTGTCGTATTGGTGCGTTTTCGAGTATATCGCATGATGTTTATGTAGAGTCTTACACGCATCCAACAAAGGGATTCATTTCCACTTCTCCTGTTTTTTTTAGTACATTAAAACAGGCAGTAGAGACATTTGTGGAAGATAATCTGTTTAATGAATATTTGTTGATAGAAGGATACAAATGTATTATAGGTAATGATGTTTGGATAGGTTCCAAGGTGTTGATTAAAGGAGGGGTAAAAATCGGAGACGGTGCTATCATTGCAATGGGTAGTATTGTTACAAAGGATGTCCCTCCGTATGCCATTGTAGCAGGTGTTCCTGCCAAAATTATACGATATAGGTATAGCGATGCCAAAATACAGCATTTGATGGAGTTTAAATGGTGGAATAAAGACGTAGAATGGATTAAATCTCATGCTCGTTTTTTTGCTGATGAATCAAGGTTCTTCAATTTAATAGATAAAGGAGATGAATAAAATAGTACATGTTATGATAGCCTGTTTCTACAAAAACGGATTTGGCTATCAAGAAAATATCCTTCCAGAAAAACATAAGGAATTGGGTTTTGATGTAAATATTGTCACATATAATAAAGGTGGTGATGCTTCGTATAATGGCGGAACGCCTCCTATTACATATTTAAATCCAGATGGGATCCCCGTCCATGTATTAAAGGACAACACTTCTTTTTTCAAAAAAGTCCCATTTGTTAACATGTTTGTAAATGTAACATCAGGCCTTTACAATAAAATTGAAGAGCTGCAGCCTGATATATTATTCGTTCATGGAATATGTTCGTCGGATAATATGGAAATTGTTAGGTATAAGAAAAAACATCCTAATGTAAAGTTATATGCTGACAATCATAGTGACTATTACAATGCACCAGTCAAGACGATTCGCCAAAAGATATACAGACGTTTATGTGGAAGAAGAGTTGGCAAAAAAATAGGAAAGCTCGCTGAAAAAGTTTGGGGAGTTACGCCTTGGCGAGTGGTTTATCAAGAAAAGGTTTATGGTATACCAAAAGGAAAATCAGCACTTCTCGTAATGGGTGGAGATGAGAAAAAGATTCATTGGGATGAAAGGTGTAAGATTAGAATGCACGTTCGACACAAAATCCAAATACCGCAAAACGCTTTTGTCTTTATTACTGGAGGAAAAATAGATCGGGCCAAGAATATCCATTTGTTGGTCGAGGCGTTTGAAGAAATTAATAATTCTGCATTGTTTTTGATAATCTTTGGTAGGTACGAAGAAGACATGAAATATTTTTCTTCAACTATCAAAAACAAGAATATAAAAAATATCGGTTGGATTTGTGCTGATGAGGCATATGACTATTATCTTGCATCCGATTTTGCCGTCTTCCCAGGAACTCATTCGGTACTTTGGGAGCAAGCGTGTGCGTCAGGAACACCTGCGCTGTTTAAAGATTGGGATGGTGGTTTTAATCATGTTGATGTAGGGGGTAATTGTATCTTGTTGAAAAATGTTACTAAAGAGACTTTGAAAAGGACAATGCTGAAAGTGATAGAACAAGGTGATGTTTATGCTTCGCTGAAAGAAAACGCAATTAGTAAAGCTAGAAAAGAATTCTCATATATAGAAATAGCAAAACGTTCAATAGGATTATGATGGCAATGTTAAGAAGGCTTAGATGTGTGCATGTATGTATCCGCACCTGGATTCATTGTGTAAGAAATGGTTGGAGTTTTGATAAGTCTTGGAGTATTGGGGGAGGTATTGTGGTCAAAAACATGCCCAAATATGTTGCTTTCATGCATCATACAACTCCAGGAAAGATAAAAATAGGCAAAAACTTTCATTGCGCCAATACACCACAATACAATTCTATAGGAACTATACAACCATGTGTTTTCAACTATTCTAAGCCAAACTCAATAATAGAAATAGGTGATAACGTTGGTATTTCGGGTTCTACAATAAACGCCACAACAAAGATAACGATAGGGGATAATGTGCTTATCGGATCTGGCTGTCTGATAACAGATACTGATTCTCATCCATTGCACTGGGAAGATAGGTTGATAAACGATGATTCTAAAACAAAGTCAAAGCCAATAGTTATCGAGGATAATGTTTTCATTGGTGCAAGAAGCATTGTCTTGAAAGGCGTAACAATTGGGTTTGGTTCTGTGATAGGGGCTGGATCTGTCGTAACTCAGACGATTCCTCCTAATGTGGTGGCGTGTGGGAATCCTGCAAGAATAATAAAACAATTATAAACAGATAATCATGCATAAATATAATATCGCAGTTATACTTACTTGCTTTAATAGAAAGACAAAAACAATAGCGTGCTTGCACGGGCTGTATTCTGCCCAAAAATCTTATTCTGATGCAGATATATCTCTGAGTGTTTACTTAACAGATGATGGATGTACAGATGGGACATCACAGGCTGTGCGAGACATTTTCAAGGGTAAGGACATTACTATAATGCAAGGCGATGGAAATTTGTACTGGGCTGGAGGTATGCGTTTTGCATGGAAAGAGGCATTGAAGAAAAAAGACAAATGGGATTTTTATCTTCTATTGAATGATGATACTACCCCAATGGACAACATGTTTCACGAATTAATCGATGCGCATAATTATAGTATGCAGACATTTGGAAAAGTTGGCGTTTATTCCGGTGTGACATGTGATATTGAAAACCCAGAGATAATAACATACGGCGGAACGGTGTGGGCTAATAGATTCCTTGGAACAGAGAACAGAGTGTCTCCCCAAGGAAAGCCTGCAGAAGTGGATAAGACTAACGCAAATATTCTACTGATTTCAAAAGATGTGGTATCTGCAATTGGAATTTTTTACGAAGGATTTATACATGGAGCTGCTGACTATGACTATTCAATACATGCTAAAAAAGCAGGCTTTACGGTTTTAATAACATCTCATGTGTGTGGCAAATGCGAAAGGGATCATCGTAATGAAAAGGAAGAGTTAAGCAAAATATTAAGTATGACGCCTTCTGAGCGGAAAAAATATTATTCCAACCCCGTTCATTCTAGCAAGGATACCCTAACTTCTCAACGACGAAATACGCCATTTACATACCCTAGAGTTTGGTTGAGCTTTTGGTTAAAGGAAAATTGTCCATATATTCTTTATTGGTTATCTCGTTTGAGATAGACGTAGTAACTTGAAATAATAATCAAAACGCTTAATTCGAAAAAAATATGTTTTTGGGTGAAAGAAGTGTGTTTTCCTATTGTATTTGTAAGAGGGAGCTATTAGAATGTGAAGCTGTTAAAGTAAGGGTTGGCGAATACCATGTGTATACAAATCGTAATACGCATTTTGAATATCGAGAAGACCCTGATGTTTCACTTTTCGTCATAGGAATAGCAGCGTGTTTAAATGGCGGAGAGTCTGCTTTGGATTGGTTGTGGAAACATAAGCAGTCAATAACTTCTATAGTAGAAGCAGAAAAGTTTTTGGGTGGAAAGTATGTTCTCTTTATAAGAATCAAGGATTCTTATTTCATATTGGGGGACGCAACTTGTAGTATCCCCGTATTCTATGCAAAATGTGATGATGGCGCAACCTGTTCATCAATAGGGTATCAAATAGCAGAAGAGCAAGGCTTATCGGTTGACAGTGCTCTGCTCGAGATTCGTGAGGGTGGGGATAGTTCTAGAACTATGCCCTATGACTATACTATCTGGAAGGGGATCAAGCGGCTGTTGCCGAATCACTATCTTGATGTAAACAGAATGTGTGTGATTCGTATGGTCAATCAGCCAGTTTTGCTTTCCCCGCAATCGGCAGAGCAGGCTGCGGAAATATCTTTGCCATTTATTAAACGACTGGCAGAATACTATATGCGTAAATTCTCGGTGGCGTGTGCGCTAACCTCAGGAAGGGACAGTCGTGCCGTTTTGTCCGTGTTAGGTTGCAGTAAAGACATTCCTATTTATACGATGAAGCACAATGAGTTTGCCGAGAATACTCCCGATATCGTTGTTCCCAAGCAGATCGCAGCGCGTGTGAATTTGGATTACCATCAAATAAACGATGTAGATCTGACAGATAAGGACATAGCGGAAGCGGATGGCTTGCTTGGTGAGGGTAACTACAGTAAGCGAACTTTAATGCTTGCACATACGATCAACAAGCATTTTGGAAATTATGCCGTTATCAATGGTGATATTATTGGGCAAGTGGGAAAATGTTCTCTTCATAGAGACATTCCTCTATGCTATGCGACCCCATCGTATTTTCTCTGTAAACTGCACAACTATACTAAAGGGGCAAAGGTGGCTTTGCGAAAATGGTTACTGGATATAAGAAAAACTGAAGAGAAGGTAAATAGTTTTGATCTTTTTTCTATTGAGAACCGTATGGGGGTATGGGCAGCCAACGAGAATGAAATATACAACGTGGTGGGACAGTATTACCTAAATATTTTTAATTCTCGTAGTATTATTTATGAGTGGACTCGCGTGGATAGAAAGGAGCGAAAGCTCTCTGCCATCCATATTGCCATCATTAGATCATTGTGTCCTGAACTATTAGAAATCCCATTTGAGCCGGCTGGAGTATGTGAAAGAATGTTGAAATACAATGGCTTAACATATTTAATAGCCTCTTATTTAAAACATTATTTTGAAAAGATAAAGAAGAGATGAAACAACTAATCATTACTGCTGATGACTATGGAATGTCCAGAGCCGTCAACGACGCAATAGAGGCTGGTATGGCTGCAGGTCTTATCACGACTACTAATGTGATGACAAACATGCCTTTGTATAAAGAAGCCAAGACTTTGAAGGACAAATTTCCTAATGTGTCTGTTGGTGTGCACTGGACTTTAAGTGGAGCGGGAAAGCCTGTTACGCCAAAGGATCAAGTGCCTTCTTTAGTAAACGAGAAAGGTGATCTGTTTTCATACGCCGAATTCCGCAAAAGGTATCGGAATGGGTTGATAAAAGACGAGGAGATACTAAAGGAATTAAGGGGGCAGTACGAACGCTATTATGATTTGATGGGTATGCCCGACTATTGGAATACGCATCAGAATACGCATGTGGATTTCAAAATATACCAGCTATTTGTGGCGTTGGCTGCGGAACTGAAGATTCCTGCAATGAGAAGTCACCAGCGTATCTATGTTCCTGCATCTAATCCAAATGACAAGTTGCCTTTGGTTTGGCGAATAATTGAACCGTTTAAGTCGAGGTTGATCGACCATTGGCAGCATCAAGCCCATAGGAAAGGTATGTCGTCTCCCGAAGGGTTGATAGTAACAATTTGTCCTAAAGATATGAATAACATCGATTATGTGTTTAAAAATATCAAGTGGGGCAAACATCAGGTTGGTGAATTTGTGATCCATCCTGCAACCTGCAATGATTCTCCTTTTTTTGGGAAAATTGTTGATCAACGAATTGTAGAATACAAACTATTCTCAGCAGAAAACACCCTTAAGGAAATAAAGTCTTGCGGAATAGAACTTGTGAATTATAGCGTGTTGTAGAAATAATGAAGGTTCTTCATATCTGCAATGATTTTGCTGGAAGCAAAGTACATGTCAGTCTCACAAAACAACTGGACGGAATGGGTGTCAATCAGATCATCTACTGTCCTGTTCGTGACAAGCAACTTGTGGGTAAAAACAAGTTTGATGCCAAATGTACGGATTTCGTATATAGTTATTGCATTAAGTCATGGTATAAGTATGTCTATCATTACAAGGCATTTAAACTATACAAAGATTTGAAGCGCAATGTGGAATTGAAATCTGTGGGTATTATACATGCGCATACTCTTTTTTCGGATGGTGTGTTGGCATACAAGGCTCATAAGGAATTTGGGATGCCGTACGTCGTAGCCGTTCGTAATACGGACGTGAATACATTTATCCGTATTTTGAAGCATTGTTATCATACAGGCAGGAAAATTCTGCTGAACGCAGAAAGAGTGTATTTCATTTCAGCTGCTTTGAAGAAGAAGTTTGAGGATTCGGAGTTCGCGCAACCTATTCTCGAAAAGGTAAAACATAAGTTTGTTTTGCAACCTAACGGTATTGACGATTACTGGCATGAGCATATTTCGCACAAAGAATGTAAAGGTCATGAAGTGCTATATGTTGGTGATTTTTCAGCGAATAAAAATGTGGTACGATTGGCTGAAGCAGTACTTGAGCTACGCAAAGAAGATGGCTTTAGCGATGTGCGACTAAACATTGTCGGGGGCGAAGTAAAGGGTGGTGGTCGTAGAAGCGACGGAAAAACTCAGGCTGTTATTGATGAAAATCCACAAGCAATCAAAGCATTTGATAAGATTTATTGTAAAGATAAATTATCAGAGATAATGCGCTCGTGTTCTGTGTTTGCTATGCCAAGCATTTTTGAAACCTTTGGTCTGGTTTATTTGGAGGCTTTAAGCCAAAACTTACCAGTTGTCTATACTAAAGGGCAGGGAATTGACGGAATGTTTGACAATACTGTAGGTATAGGAGTTGATCCGCTTTCTGTAGAGGAAATTAAAAATGCCATCAAGATGATTTTACAGAATCATATTCAATTTGGCAATCAGCATGTTTGCTTTGACGATTTCAAATGGGGAGAGATCGCTGGTAAATATTTGAAAGAATATGAAACCATAATTGGATAGGATTATGGGGCTTTATTTCGGAATGCTATATATCTGCGAATCTTTTTGATGTATTTGGTGAAAAGAGATGTCTCAATTAAAATTTATACAATAATACGGTAGTAATGCTTGATGTTATTATAGTGCGATATCCTGAGGATTGCATTCATAAAGCCATTAAAGGGGTGCCAGCAGAGGTAGAAAATGCTATATGTCAGCATTTCAAGGTTTTGGAACGTCCAGCCTCATGGGGGATGTTTTGTCTTAGTACAGGCGCCGAATTGAAGGAGAAATGTGAACAACTTTTACATCTGACAGAAAACCATCTTCAGTTGAAAGGTTTGTTCCAACCTCTTTGTACAGTGAAGAGTGATGAAAAGGTGGTGCTTTTAAACGCCCAGGGCTTTCCTTGCTATGATGTGTATTGTTGGAGGTTTGCTTTGGCGAAATATGCCGAAGGGTATAACTTGTGTGAGGTGTATGAATACATAAAGTATAGGGATCGTGCCTCTCGTTACCCAAGATACGAAATGTTGTATTTTGCAGACTTGGGTTATGAGCAATACTTCGGGGTTTGGGACAAGAGTCAACGGGTTTGTCGTTTCTGTGGAAAAAGAGATGGGGTGGGTAGTAGTAAGTCTATCTTTGGCCAGCCTAAGAACTCACATGCTATTTCATATTTTTTGGGCAATGATCACCTGTTTTGCTTAGAAGAGTGTAAGGATTGCAATGAGCGCTTTGGAGGATCAATAGAGAAGGACTTGTCGAACTACTATTCTTATTACAGGGCATCAGAGGGAAGAAAAAGTAGAAACAATAATCCATTAACTGCTAAAGGATTCAATTTTGTGTATAAGAATGGGCACATGGATTTCTATTTTGACAAGTTCATAAACGTTTTGCCAAAGCCAGGTAAGCCTTTTCCCAAGGAGGGGCTCAGACTAGGTCTTGAGCAAGAGGATCCGGTTTGCTTGCACAGCATCTATAGGCTACTTGTAAAATTTGTGATAGCATGTCTTCCAAACTATCTGCTTCCTGCTTTTTCTAAAACTGTCAAGTGGATAAATGAGGAAGTAAAGCCGAGCAGATTTCTTTTGCCTCCAGTATATCGTAACGAGGTGTTGCCAAGCGTTGATAGCCCAGTTCTTTGCGTGTATATCAGAAAGGATGATGGAAAAGATATGCCGTATTGTGTTGGTGAGTTGCGCTTTATGAGCAACCTATATGTATATGCCGTTCCTTATTGCTCTGAGCGTGATGCTAACTTCTCCGAAATGCCTAAAGTCTTGGATAGTTTTGTTAAGACATGCTATCCTGGAATTGAGTTTACTATCCAGAATTATTGTGATGACGAATTGAAAATGGTTGTCAATCATGTACTGATAGGAAAGGGAATGGATGTTGTTTGTAAACCGCTTGACCAGGAGAGTGCGTCAAGGGAGAAGAATGGTGGAAGAAACGAAATGGGAAGATGATGCGTGAGTTTGGTACAACCGACTTGCATCGTGATACGGAGTAGATGTAATGGTCTTTGTTGTAGGTAATAACACTGTTACACGAACAGACAGTAATGCTGCCATTAGACAGAATGTAACGATAGCGAATAGATGACAATGTCTCAAAATCCATATTCTGCACAAGAATTAAATCAACGATTAGATAGGGTTAATGCATGGATCAATAATTGTGACCAAAAGGCTGGAATACTTTTAGCTTTTTGTGGTGCATTTATTGCGGTCTTGCTGACTTCGGACGTTATAGGGAAAGGGTATAGATATCTCGTCGAGCCGTTTTACGACTATTGGTTGTACGGAGTATATGCGACGTTCTCATATAAGAAGGCATTGCTACTGTGTGGACTGCTGCCGATACTATTTAGTGGGGGACACATGGTGTATAACCTTTTAATGGTATTAAAGCCTAAAACTCAAATAGAAGACTTTGCCGACTATACTTCTCCTATAACACGAAACTCTAAATTGCACTTCCAGTCAATCGCAAAGAAAAGCTATAGAGATTTTCAAGCTGATAGTAAAGGGCAGACGGAAGCTGCGTATTTGGATGATTTGTGCACTCAAATATATTGTAATTCCAAAATATGCGATGACAAATTTGAAAGTTACAAAAAGGGGCTGAATAACTTTATAAGAATGTTGTGCTTTACGTTCGCTGAGATTGTGATTTATCTTATCTTTCCACAAATATAATGAGTAAAAAAGATTTTATGACCTCCATAGAGAGTGTTATCAATGATTGGAAATCCACGAGTTTTTATTTCTTTCCCCAACAATATGTACCAGGTTTAGACGACTCCAATCTTACCTATGGTAATGGTCAAGAAAAAAAAGGCATAGAAATTAATACTTGTGTGTTGTTTGTTGATATTCGTAATTCGGTGCAATTAACGAAAGATAAACAAGACCGTACTATGGGGCGGCTTTATTCCGTGTTCGCCCATTGTGTGTTGTTGGCAGCGCAAGAAGAAGGAGGGTTTGTAAGAAATATAATAGGCGATCGTGTGATGATTATCTTTCCTCCCGATAAATGCTATACGAAAGCAGTGCATTGTGCTATCACTATCAATCATATAGCCATGCTTATTGATAAAAAGATAGATAATCTAGAGTTTAAGTGTGGAATAGGTGTTGATTATGGCAGAATGAGGGTGATGAAAGTCGGTATTGTTAAAAAAGGAGATGAAAATGATGATAACAAAGGTCTTGTTTGGATAGGATATCCAGCAAACTATGCTTCTCGTCTCACAGATTGTGCCAATAAAGAATTTGTGGATATTGTGTACAAGGTTGATGCCAACTTTTATCATCATAATTATTTTGGTGTAAATCCATTTTTAGATACTCGTGCATCTGGCTATTATAGAGAAACTAAAGATTTTACAGCAGAAGAGTTGGCAGAATCACTGTCAGTTCAGCAGAATGGGTTGGGTGCAACCTTGGCTTCGTCTAAGTTTATAAATGTTCAATCAATTCAGCGTGTAGAGAACAAGCATACCTATCCATCTATTCTTCTTTCGGAAGCTGTGTTTAACGGCTATAAAAAAGAGCAGCCTTTGACAAATGATATAACAGAAGGATTATGGGAGGAACAAAAGCGAAAGATACGGGATGTTGACTTCAAGGTTTTTGGTGCAGATCTTTTTTGGGTGTTTTCATAAGACAAAATAGCCCATAGAAATACTGTAAATAATTAATATATATCATGCAAGACTACGGATTGGTGTCAATTATTATGCCCACATGGAATTGTGCTGGTTTTATTTCCGAGTCCATTGTAAGTGTTTTGGCACAGACCTATCAGAACTGGGAACTTCTGATTCAAGATGACTGTTCGAAAGATAACACATTGGAGGTTGTTCGACCTTATATGCAAGAGGACAAGCGCATCAAGTATGAATGCAATCCAAAGAACTCTGGAGCTGCAATAACCCGAAACAATGCTTTGCGTAGGGCAAAGGGCAAGTGGATCGCTTTTCTTGACTCGGATGACTTGTGGCATCGGCAGAAATTGGAGAAGCAGTTGGCGTTTATGGTGGAGAAGAAGTGTCATTTCTCGTATACGGGATATGAAGAGATGAACGAAGAATCAAATGCCACGGGAATAAGTATTTCTGGCCCTAAGCATATAACTAAGTTGGGCATGTATAGCTTTTGTTGGCCTGGGTGTTTGACGGTGATGTATGACAGGGAACATGTCGGATTGCTGCAGATTGCTGACATCAAGAAGAATAACGACTATGCAATGTGGCTAAAGGTGATACAAAAAGCTGACTGCTATTTGTTGGACAAGTGTCTGGCAAAATACAGACGTGGAAGACAGGGGAGTGTATCTACCCATGGTTATGCTACTATGATACGTTGGCATTATAAGCTATGGCGTGAAGCGATGGGAATGAGCATGATCTCAAGTTTGTTTTGGACGGGAATGAACTTGGTGTGTGGTGTGTTTAAGAAACTGCACTATGTGAAGAGTGTCGTTGTGGCCGAGCATGAAAAATCTTGAAGCGGTTCTTTTTGATCTTATCTCTTTCGGATTAGGCGAAAGAGGTGACCGCCATGTTCCTTTGGCTGTTGATTGGGAGTGTCTGTGGAAAATGGCGATTGAACAGGGTGTGTCGTCTATTTGTTTGGATGGATTGCACAGACTTGAAGAGCGGAATGACGGTCTGACCGCGATTCCTAAGCCTTTGAAAATGCTATGGATAGCGTCTGTGATGAAACAGGAACGGGCGTATCATGGGCAATGGGAGGCTGCAAAGGCTTTGGCGGAACTATATGGCAAGCACGGGGTTGATACTTATGTGCTGAAAGGGTTCTCGCTGAGCAGGCTTTATCCTATACCCGACCATCGTCCTTGCACGGATATGGACTGCTATCTGAATGGTGAGTATGAAGAAGGAAATAGGATCGCAAGAGCGAATGGGCTGACAGTGGATTGTAGCTATTATAAACATTCCAAGATATTGCTTAGGGGATTGACGGTGGAGAATCATCAGTTTCTGTTGCCCATCAAGGGGAGTGGCAAGGCTAAGAGATTTGAACGTGAGTTGCGGTCATGGATCGACAATGGACGGAATGAGTATATTGGTGACTCGCAGCTGAAAGCTACTTCTCCTTTCTTTGATGCAGTCTATGTGTTGGCTCACGCGCAGGAACATTTCTTGAACGAGGGTATCATCCTTCGCCATATCTGTGATTGGGCAATGGTGCTGAAGGCGCATGGGGACACAGTGGATTGGAACGAATGGAAGCGTGTGTGCGAGGTATATGGCATGCTGGCGTTTGGTTATGCCATGAGTCGGTTGGCCTGTAGAATATGTGGCGTAAGTGTTCCTTTTAATTGTCCTAAGGATGATGCTGCTGACAGGCGTTTGCTCAATGATACGCTATATAGAAAAAATGAAGGCAATGGCAACCGATCGGATATGCAAGTGAGGATTGACTTGGTGAAGAATATGTTGCGCAATAATTGGAAATACCGTTTGTTCTCGGACACTAATCCGCTTATGTTTTGTGGAAGACGTGTGTGGGGGTATTTATTTGATAAAGACGTGGATTAACATGATGATTTTTAAAAGACTCTTTGATATTATAGCATCCTTCTGTGGGTTGCTTTTGATTTGGTGGATATTCCCCATTATCGCTTTCTTGATTCATAAGAAGATGCCGGGTGGCCCCGCATTTTTCTGCCAAAAGCGTGTGGGCAAGGATGGTAAGCTCTTCACTTGCCATAAGTTTCGCTCCATGACGGTAAAGCATAACGGTTCTACAGTCTCTGTGGCTGGAGATAGCCGTATCACGCCTTTTGGTGCAAAACTCCGTCATTACAAGTTGGATGAGTTGCCTGGTTTGTGGGACGTGCTGATCGGGAACATGTCGTTTGTCGGTCCACGCCCTGACGTGCCAGGGTATGCAGACAAGTTGCAAGGTGATGACCGAGATGTGTTGAAGCTTCGGCCGGGCATCACGGGTCCTGCTACGCTGAAGTATCGGTTGGAGGATGAAATGATTTCGGAATATGTGGCAAAAAAACAGGCAGAGGGGGATCGGCGCTCAATGCAAGAGATCGCAACCGAATACAACGACAACGTGATCTATCCTGACAAAGTGCGCCTGAACTGCTACTACTATCGCCATTACTCGTTTTGGAAGGATATCGAAATGATATTTGCCACGGTACTGGGATTCAAAGTGAAGTTTGCGGGAGAGGAAGTGTAGGACGCTTTGGCTCTCTTCGGGCTTTGACCTAGTTGCAAGGAAGTAGCTGCTGAATAATTTGAGTTTGGTAGGTACATAGGGGGGTATCCGCAAGAAAGATGGGGATAAGTACTATCGGACTATGCTTCCATGTCTCTATGTTGAGAAAACAAGTGAGGTGATGGGGTGCGCTTAGGTTCCCCTTCACCCTAAAAACGATAGTAATTCTTTCTTAAATATGCGTAACTGCTTGAAAAATAGCGGGGATGTTGTATTGGTGATATACAAAATATCGTGAGTAAATAAAATGGTAAAGCAGGTATGATTGCATAGGCGTGAGCTTGTGGAGCGAAACCCCTACCTGCTGCCTGAAATGAAGTGATACAGTATAGCGTAAGATATAAAATGGTTTTTTGTTCGGATTCTTTGGTAGAACAGGTGTGGAATAAGGCCCAAATTGTTCCGGGATACAATATGTCTATATGGAGGCAAGATTTTGCAGGAGCATGGATTCGAAGAGATCAGTATGGAATACAATCTAGTTTCGGCTGGGTGATTGGCCATCTTTTGCCACAAAGTAGAGGGGGGACTGATGAACTGTTAAATTTGGTCCCCTTGCATTGGCGAAATAATGAGACGAAGGGTAATGATGAATTGGAATTTCAAACTTCCATAACGTCAAAAGGAAATAGAAATATTGAAAGAAGAAGACAATGGATAGTCAATCAATAGTGTCAGAAATATCAGAGCCTAATGTCATTGCCAGAGTAGAAAAAGAAAAAGAAGAAACAGAAAAAACATTTCGAAAACTGCTACAGTGGAGTGCGATTTTATGTGTTTCTATACTTTTACTTTTTGTTTGGAACCAATGGGCAACGTTTGATCTGTCAAGTACCATCAAAGATGATATATTTAGTGCATATGGTGATTTTATAGGTGGTGTTTTAGGAACAGTCGTTTCCTTGTATTCAGTCTATATGCTTGTAAAGACTTTACAGAATCAGATTTCTGCTAATGCGGATGTTAGAATTGCAAATTTAGAAACGATAAGGGCTAATAAAAAACTTATAACCCAGTCGGAATTACAAATATTTGACAACCGTTTCTCTATGTTGCTGGATCTTTATCATAAGGCAATAGACAATTATGGAGCTCATGATAATAATGAGACTCCAAAGGGGCGTGGTTGTTTTGAAAAAAGACTTGACGAGTTTAGGAATAATGGCTTTGACAATCGAACTGAGTACAAACGTCGTTCAATCGGGGCTGTTTCTGAATATCAAAAGTTCTATTCTAAATATCGCCATGAAATATCAGTTCATTTTAGAATGTTGTATCTGCTTGCTAAATTGACAGCAGAAGAAAAAATGGAGGATGAGAAATATAGAGTCTCGTACGCTAAGTGTATAAGGGGGCAATTAAGCGAAGGCGAAATGCTGCTACTTAGATATAATTGTTATACTACCTATGGAAAACTAATGGGACAATACATAAACCAATTTAATTTGCTTAAACACCTTCCTATTATGAGCCTATTGGAATTTAATAATTGGAGAAAAGCTATTGGGGACCAAGAAAAGATAAATGCTTTAGATCAGGTTGCTTTGAATTTAAAACGAACAATGTCAAAAATGATTGATGAAGAAGGGGAGGTGACAAAAACAACAAAGTATTCATCAAGATATGATGTGTCAATATGCCTTTCAAAAAATCACGACGTCTTTGATATTGTTTTTACAAAAAGCAAGAAGAGAAAAAAAGGTGGAGCGATTAAAAGACCAGTAGAGGAGGCTGCATTTGATGCTTTTAATGAAAAAGATTTGCCTGATTTCTTAAAAGAAGTTTGTGTGGAAATGTTTGTCTATTCGAATTTTTGTCATTTTAATGGTGATGATCACAGAATTATTACATCTGAAGTTGACGTAAATGATCAAGAAAAACTTGTAGTGAAAATAAAGGTTGAACGTAATAAGATACCTTTGGTTCTTGCTCAGCATCAAATTGCCCCAAGTCGTGATGTTTCTAAGCAATAGGTTATTTGTGTATAAGTGATTGCTGAAAGCTGTATTGTGTACCATATAAGTTGTGTTGTGTCTTTAAATTAATCAGATAGTGTAAGGATATGACAGAGTGGTAACAATAACACATTTTTTCATAGTCAAAGCAAGATGGTGGCGAATTATTTGCCAGTGTCGAGGAAATAGCGTAAATTTGCGATTGAGATGGGCAATTATTGCCTCGTCAACATGCAATTATGATAGCTGATAAGATAGAAAAAATATGGAATCCTTGTCAATCGCGAGGCTACCGTCCTTTCTTTTCTCGAAGATGTTCTTCAGAGATAGAACGTGTTGCAGTCAATACTACGAGCGAGTGTGGTGTGATTTTCATGAAGACGGTCAATTATGCGAAAGCAGAAAAGGAGAGTCTTGTAGGTGTTATTGTTTTGTCTCGAAGTATGTATCCTTCTGTTGCTGGTTGCAGAAACTAAAATAGGCTGGGAGTGCATGTGGAAATATCGATTGTATATAGAAAGACATAGTTTGAGCCGATGGGTATTGACGAAAATAACAGAATAAATTTTGTTTCTTTTGATGCGAAATCTTTGGATCTTCAGAAAAAGGCCGTCGCTCATTTGAAATCTGATCTCGTTGACAAGGTCAAAAGAGGAATATTGTCTCGATATTTGTACAAATACCGTACTTTAGAAGAATGCAAGGATATATGGAATCAGAAAGAATTAATGATATAGTAGAAGGTACCTTTACCAAGGTGGATCTTTCTGTTGTGAATAAACACCACGGATTGAATTGGAAAGGTCAACTCCAAGCCGTTTTAAATTTTGTTCCTGGATGTGGTGGATTCTTGGCACAGGAGCTCCAAAACTATCTAGATTATCGTGATAATGAATTCCTTAGGAAATATACAACTTATATTATGGAATTGTCTGATATATCTGTTGATGATCGCCTAGAATTTGCTAAAGAAGTTGGAGCTAAAGCAAAAGATGCTCCTGGAAATGTTATCGCTAATATGGTGGATAGTCTGGATAATATTAATAAGGAGCGATATTATGCAAGACTATCAAAGGCAAGAATCCGTGGTGATATATCCATTGAGGATTTCTTTAGACTAACGACAGTACTAGTAAGAATTCCGTATACGGATCTGGATAATCTGCCATTGTATCAGCATGACTACTATGATGAGGATGGAGATACTGAGCTGCTCTATTCTACTGGAGTATTACGTATGGCCGAAATAGGTGAAGAGGGAGATAAATATATCCTTTCGCCTCTCGGTGTTAAGTTTATGAAATGGGCACTAGAGTCACCTGTTGAGGTAAAGAAAATATCAGGTAGTAGTACGAGTATGGCTTGGAGCCCGATAGGAGAGGACGAGATTGACGAAATAACAGATAAACATGGGGCTGAAAAACAATATAAAGAATCAGACCAGACTATGTTTGATTATGACGTATTGAGGGGTAAATAGCCTTTCATCGTGATCAAATTCATGGTGAATTCCGAATAGTAGCCTGTCTTTGCCGTATATCTGTTATAGCATTTTTCAGTAGCGTAAAAAATGTTTGTTTGCTATAGCGTAAGTATTCGGTGAAAGCCGTATTGTGCGCCTAGAAAAGTTTTGCACCTTTCCACCGTGACTTTAAAATGTTCAAATGTATATCACCATTGCAGCGTAAGGTTTTAACATATTGAAGTGCTACCTTTGTCTCCGTTTTTTTAAAACGTCAAAATAGTGGAAACAAAGGAGTGTTTTGAAAAGGTAATGCAGGATTTTAACCAAAACCGTAAAGGTCGAAGCCTGCGCAAGTATTGTAGTGACGAGGGGGTCGATTACAAAAGGCTGTCGGAGTACAAGAGGCTTGCTCGTATCCAACGCCGTTCAATCCAAGATGTTTATCTATGACAATGACAATTGATGACCCGAAGTTTATCGCCTCTTGGCAGAAAGTAAAGGAATGCCTGAAAGGCTTGGACGAGGATCAGGTGGAGCGCCTGTTCTCCAAAGAGCACGCCTCGCTGCTTGAGTTCAACCAGGCATTGGCCGATGAGCTGCGTCTCAAGGAAGCCTCTCTGCGCTCTACTGTACTCGTCCAAAATTTCGTCATTATACAGTGGCTTAATTTTACCACTGAGCATACTGTTAATGACCCTTCTTGTTGGTGAAGAAGGGTTTCTGGTTATAAACGAGGACACGATAATGTTTGTGTCAATCACCGCATATACCATTGTTGCGCTCCTTTCTTAATCGTCTGACTTCTCTGATTTCTTCATTGATCTCATCAAGTGACATATCAATGTTATTCTCTCTTGCTGTGTCACACATGTATTGGAACGCAGCCTTTGCTTTTGCAGTCACTTCATCTTCTTCATTCTTTGCTTGAATGGGGAATGGAATGCTCTTACTGCGAATCACAGCCTTTACAAAGATGTTGATAGCCGTGTTTGCGCTCATGCCAAACTGGGCGCAGAGTTCGTCGAATATTGCTTTCTGCTTGTTGTCCAAACGTATTGTCATAGATGTCTGTGCCATATTATTCGGATAATTTGGTGAAATATTAATGTGATTATGGTGCAAATTTACTGCATTATGGCGTAAGTACAAAATAATTTGACGATAATTTTTTATGTTGGAAGAAAGAAAAGCTATTTACTTGTGCCTTGCCCACATGAGTGATGCGGGTGTGGAACAGAAGTAAGTATTCGATGAAAGCCGTTTGGCTCGACAGAAAAAAGCTTGCGTCTTTGTGCCGAATTTCAAATAATTCTTCTAAAGGAGTTTTTTCTCTGATTTTATTTGTATCTTTGCAATCGTCAAGTTTTTAATATGTTTTCTAATGGCAACGCTTGGATAGGTGAGATTTCTGACATGGAGCGGACATGATCTTGGTGTTCGGCTGCAGGGAGAATCGCTATGTTGTGGTGTTGTGGAAGATGGGTGTAAAGATGTATATATCAAGAGTAAAGCTATATAACTGGAAGACTTTTCGGGAGTGTGATGTTCGGCTTTCCGAGCGTTGCTTCGTTGTCGGGGCGAATGCAACGGGTAAATCGAACTTCTTGGATGTTTTCCGTTTCTTGCGTGATATCGTAAAGGAGGGGGGAGGACTTCAGGCTGCCGTGAATGTTCGTGGCGGATTGAAGAAAATAAGATGTTTGGCTGCGAGACAGAAAACGGAGGTATGCATCGAGGTGGATATTTCTGAGAATGGCAAGAAGGAACCTAAATGGAGATATTCATTGGAGATGGTCAATACGGGTGGTGGCATCCAGACTTTGGCGGCTTTGGTGAGCCGTGAGGAGGTGTACAACTATGAATCCAAGGATATGGTCTTGTTGCGAGACAGTTCATACCAAGGTGATGATTCGGAAACAAAGAAATATACTCATCTGGAGCAACCGACGGCTAATGCAAAGTTTAGGGAGATCAAGGAGGTCTTTCAGACGACGGAGTATTTGAATGTGATTCCCCAGTTTGTCAGAGACGCCGACTCGTTTATGTTGACAACGGGAAAGGAGGATTATTACGGACGTAACTTCATGAGGCGTTTGGCTTTGCTGAATGGTAAAACTCGTGATAAGTATTTTAAAATCATCAACGAGGTGCTGCTTATTGCTGTTCCGCAGCTGGAGAACTTGTCGTTCGTAAAGGATGAAAAGGGTGTGCCTCATATTGAGGCTAAGTATCAGCATTGGCGGGCAAAAGGAAGTAAGCAAAACGAGCAAATGTTCTCTGACGGTACAATCCGCCTCATTGGCTTTTTGTTTGCAATGCTTGATGGTACTGGGATCATTCTTTTGGAAGAGCCGGAAACGAATCTGCATGCAGCGATCGTTTCTGCTATACCAGAATTTGTGGCCAAGATTCAGCGCAACAAAAAAAGACAGGTGATCATAACTACGCACAGTTATGAGATATTGTCCAATCCGGGTATTAGGGCTGAAGAACTCGTAACGCTAAGACCTTCTGCCGAGGGTACTGTCGTGGAAAACGGATGCGAGGACAGGGTTGTCACGGCAATGCTTGACGCTGGCCTTAGTGCAGCCGACGCGGCTATGGCAGAAACAAAAGTTGCGAATGTTGACGACCTGGGCTCACCCCTCTGAACAGAAATTTGGTGGGCCTAAAAAGCGTATGGAAATGGAAATCCCTTTGAAAGCGTCTTATTTTTTGACGCATAAGGTCATTGTGGAGTCAAATAAGAAGGACTTGAAGGAACAAATACATGCTCCTGGGAAAGCGTGTAAGGGTCCTGAATATAATCCTGCATTATTGCCTTTTATTAAAAATGATTGGAATATAGAGGAAGCGCGTAAAAACTCGTATAGTCTTGACGGTATGATTAAGCGGGTGAGCGCACTTTGACCTCAATGATCTGTAAGTTTTTGATGAAAGTTGTTTGGCTCGACAGAAAAAGCTTGCGTCTTTGTGCCGAATTTCAAATAATTCTTCTAAAGCAGTTTTTTTCTCTGATTTTATTTGTATCTTTGCATAAAACTTAGACGTCATGCAGACAATAGAAATACGAAATATTGGACCTTTGGTGGAAACGGGAAATGTTCCAGTTTCTCAAGTTATGTTGTTGATCGGCGAGCAGAGCACTGGAAAGAGTACTTTCATGAAGATTCTGTGTTTTTGCTGCTGGCTCGAAAAGCAGGTGATGATAGGTGGGGAGGGGATCGTTTCTAAGTACACGCATTATTATCGCTTTTGGAATGAACTGAAGAAATTTCATCATTTCAATGACGACTTTCTGTCGGATAGCAGCTATATAAAATATGATGGCCCTGCTATCCAGATAGAGATGGACGGAAAGAAGCGGAATGCGAAGATAGTAAGAAAGGCCAACTTTGCGGAAAACAAGCACAATCTAAAAATCAGTTTCTTGCCTTCGGAACGCAATTTGTTGTCGTCTATCCAGAATATCGAGAATTTGTACAGGTCGAAGGAGGTTGACGTGTTGTTCAATTATATTTTGGAATGGGGGGAGGCACGGGCGCAGTTTGATGCTGCGCATCCGCTCAACTTGGTTTTTGTTGACAGAATGAAGTATCACTTTGATGCCAAGAACGGTGATGTTTTGACTCTGGCTGATGGGCACTCAAAAATCAAGCCGTATTATGCTTCGAGTGGTGTGCAGTCGGCTTTGCCTATACAGGTGCTGGCTACATATCTTGCGGCTGAGGTGGGAACTGTGGCCAAAAAAAGTCCAGCAGAGTATTTGAAGCAATTTGACAATTTGGATCCTAAAAATGTAAAGGCTCTGCTCACGGAATGGAATAATTTCCAGAATCGGTCATCTTATCAGTCGTTTCACCTGTTTGTCGAAGAGTTGGAGCAGAACTTGTTTCCAAAGGCTCAGTTTGAGCTTGTCAAGCTGTTGGTGGGCCTCTTAAAGCAGATGGAAAAGAAACCTACGGGATATAAGAGTACTGTGTTTTTGACAACGCACAGTCCGTACGTCTTGACGGCTTTGAATGTTATGATGTTGGCTTCGGTGGCTTATGGCAAATCTCCTGAGAGGGTCAGGGAGTTGGGGCTTGAGGAATATGTTCTTCCCTATGGCTCTTACTCGGCATATTGCATTAAGGACGGTCGTTTTGAGAGCATTGTCGATGAGGAGTATGATTTTATAAAGGGTGATTTCTTGGACTCTGTCTCGGAAATGGTGGATAATTATACTTTTGAATTAAACTCAATCGTCTCTGGAGGCGCGGAAGGATGAGTTGCGCGCTTTGACCTCAATGATCTTTATCCCTATCCGAGTGGCGGCGTAGCGCAGAGCGATACTGCGATGGGGAACTATTCAATTCTTTTTTTATTTTTTTGATCCTTGGTGCTTTCCGCCAAGTCGGTATGTCATCCTTGCAGCATGTGAGGGTGGCTATGGTGGCGTGATGGTATGGGGCTGAGGACGCATGGTATTGAATCATCATTTGTACTAAAAATATTATTTCAACTATGGAAAGAAAAACGATTTATCTTTGTCTTGCCCACATGAGTGAGGCGGGTTTGGAACAGAAATATGTGAAGGAGGCGTTTGACACCAACTGGGTGGTGCCGATGGGTCCGAACGTGAATGCTTTCGAGGCGGACCTGGAGGCGTTTGTCAACAGCGGGAAGGATGGCGCCGCGGATCTGGACAGAAAGGTGGTGTGTCTCTCGGCTGGCACGGCTGCCGTCCACCTGGCGTTGATCGGCTGTGGTGTGAAGGCTGGCGACGAGGTGCTGGTGCAGAGTTTCACGTTCTGTGCTTCTTCCCATCCGATCACGTATCTCGGGGCCAAGCCGGTCTTTGTGGGTTCGGAGGAGGAGACGTGGAACATGGATCCGGCCTTGCTGGAGCAGGCGATCCTTGACCGCAAGGAGAAGACGGGCCGCCTGCCGAAGGCGATTGTGCCCGTGGCGCTCTATGGCATGCCTTACCGTATCGACGAGATCATGGCGATAGCGGAGAAGTATGGCATTCCCGTGGTGGAGGATGCTGCCGAGGGTATGGGATCGCGCTTCGACGGTCGGGTGCTGGGCACGTTTGGCCGCTTTGGTGTGCTCTCGTTCAACGGCAACAAGATGATTACTACCTCGGGTGGTGGTGCACTGGTCTGTCGCAATGCGGAGGAGGCCAACGAGGTGATGTGGTATGCCACGCAGGCGCGGGATGCTTATCCTTACTACCAGCATACGGCGATCGGCTACAACTATCGCATGTCGAACGTCTGTGCGGGAATAGGCCGTGGACAGATGACGGTGCTGGACGACCACATTGCCCACCACAAGCATGTGCAGGGGCTCTACGAGGAGTTGCTGGTGGAGGTGCCGGGCGTGCATATCCATCGGCAGCCGGCGGATCCTCGCTATGACGCCAACTTCTGGCTTTGTGCTGCGACGCTGGACGAGGACGTGAGGATCCAGGGGCAGGAGAATGCTTACAAGGAGGTGGTGAAGACGGCCGTGGGTGGTGCCGCGGGTGTGATCCATGCCGTGGACACGGCTGTGACGGACTGCCAGCCCAATGAGAATATCGAGGCGCTGCGCGTGTTTATGCTCTCGAAGCGGGTGGAGTGTCGTCCGCTGTGGAAGCCAATGCATAAGCAGCCGGTCTATGCGGGTGCGCCGGTCTATACCAACGGTATCGAGGAGCAGCTCTTCAAGGTGGGTTTCTGTCTGCCTGCGGGTCCCTGTGTGACGGACGATGACGTCCGCTATATCGTGGATAGCATCAAAGAGGCGATCGTATGAAAGGCGTGAGTTGATGAATTGTTGTGGAAGGTTGAATCAAGCAACCTCAGATTATTTTGTTCAGATGGCTGATGCTGAATGGGGTAAAATGTGGAATGCGAGAACCTTGAACGAAGAACGAATCGAGAGTTTTTGTTGCTGAATAATTTGCATGTGTCGGGAAAATGCCGTAATTTTGCGAGCACTTAGATCCTCTAATGGAGCGTGTGGATAGGATATGACGAAAATGTATAGCAAGCAACGACTTGAAAAGGTGGTTATCAAAGGTTATAAATCAATAAGCTTTGATAACCCTGTGACCCTTTCTCTTGGTTCTGTTAATCTATTGCTTGGGGCTAACGGTGCTGGGAAGAGTAATATAGTCAGCTTCTTCAAGTTGCTGAATTATATGATGAGCAAATCGTTTGCGCGCTATGTAGAGACGGTCGGTACTGCAAACTCTTTGTTGCACTACGGTTCAAAGCGGACGCCTGGCCTGGAGGGAACTTTGACTTTTTCAGATGGGAAGTCAGAAGATGTATATCACTTCAGGCTCTCTAATGCTGCCCCTGATCGCTTGATCGTAACCGAGGAGACCATACGTTGGTACAGACAAGGCGAAGATAAACCTTATGAGGTGATATTGGAACCTGTGTTTAAGGAGTCTGCATTGGTTGACTGTCCAGATTCTGTGGCTAAGTCTATTTATGGGATGTTGTCAAACTGCAAGGTCTATCAGTTTCATGACTCTTCTGCTGCAGGCCCTTTGCGTCAGGCTTGCCCTGTAGTGACTTCTAACTACTTGCAGGCTCATGGAAACAATTTGCCCAGCTTCCTCTATTTCTTGCGCGAGAATCATAAGGACTCGTACGATCGTATCGTCAGTTATGTGAAAGATGTTGTGCCGCAGTTTGAGGACTTCTATTTGGAGCCAGTGGGCAGCACCATCTCGCTCAGGTGGATTGATAATTCTGCCACCGATTATGTGTTTAATGCTCATCAGTTCTCTGACGGTTCTATTCGTTTTATAGCTTTAGCAACTCTCTTGTTGCAATCGAAAGAAACGAAGCCCAATGTCATTATTTTGGACGAACCAGAGTTGGGCCTTCATCCTTATGCCGTGGCACAATTGGCTCAAATGGTAAAGGATGCGGCGGTCCATTCTCAGATAATTATAGCGTCGCAGAGTAAGGACTTGGTGGATTGCTTTGATATAGGCAATGTGTCGGTTGTTGAAATGGATGAGGAAGGACTGTGTACAACAGTGAAAACTTTGGACGAGGGGGATTATAAGCTATGGCTCGAACGTTATGCCATCAGCGAGCTGTGGGACAAGAATATCATTGGAGGACGACCAGTATGAGGGCTGTAATAATTCATGTGCTTTGTGAGGGACAAACGGAGCAAGGGTTTGTGGAGGAAGTGCTCAAGCCGTATTTGATAGAGCAAGGTGTTAGCTCCGTGAAGAGCGTCCTTGTGACTACTAATAAGAAGAAAAATGCCCGTGGAGGATTGGTGGCCTACCAGCATGCATTCGATGACTTGTCTATCTTGATGAAGTCTAATCGTGATGGTGAGTATGAGAAGCATGTCTTTACGACCATGTTCGACTTGTATGCGTTGCCAAATGATTTTCCAGGATATTCGGAGGCGAATTCCATAGGCGATAGATACGAAAGGGTCTTGTCATTTGAGAAGGCGTTTTCCAAGGCTGTTGCGTCTGAAAGGTTTATCCCGTACATACAGTTGCATGAGTACGAGGCTCTTGTCTTTTGTGGCTTGGATTATTTGCTGCAGATGTACAAGGGGTGTGAGAAAAGTATTGAAAAACTTAAGTTGGATTTGACAAAAGTAGATAATCCAGAGTTGATCAATGACAATCCGGCAACGGCTCCGAGCAAGCGAATCATCAAGGCCATCGAGGGCGAAAAGAAAAAGCGCTATAACTATGACAAACCAAAAGCTGGAAAGTTTGTAGCTCAAAAAGTCGGTATGGAAACGCTTCGTTCCCAATGTCCACATTTCAACGAATGGGTAGAGAAGCTGATGTCCACATGTGACTGCGCGTGACCGTAGCAGTGTATGGATAGACCCTTGCTCTGAGAGTGGAATGGCATGAGTACATGGATTTTATGCTGAAGGATAATTGTACAGCATAAAATCCATGGGCGTGGTTTACACTCGATCTGAGGTCGTGATTTTTATTATTTGCGAAACGGCATAGAGGGGGATGACGCTGACATGGCGGGCGGTATCTCCGTCTTCTTTGTCGGTGTGGCTGAACGATCCGAAATTTTCTAATGAGCAGCGAATGGCTTCCGTGAGGTGCTTTTCGCGCATGAACGACCATAGGCTTTTCATGCCGCCTTGGCTTCCTGCCTTGACTTCGATAGGTAGGATCTGAAGGTGGGATGGTAGCAAAAAGAAATTTTCCAAACAAATAATTCGCTGAAAATCGCAATTTTCCAAAGAAATAATTGACTGGAAATCGCAATTTTCCAAAGAAATAAATCGTAGGGGATGTTTGTGCTAAAGCAGAATGGTATGAAGGAGAGGCAGCTTTACGACTATCAGCTTGATATGAAACGGCGTGTGGGTGAGGCCTTTGGGTCGCACCGATCCGTGATGGTTCAGATGCCGACGGGTACGGGAAAGACGTGCGTGCTGGTGGCGTGTGTGCGTGCGTGGTTGTCGCAGAACGAGGGGACGGTGTGGATCGTGGTGCACCGAAGGGAACTGGTGGAACAGATCGTTGGGACGCTGCAGGAGGAGGATCTCGTGGGCGACCGGGTACGGGTCTTTTCCATCCAGTGGTTGTCTCGGCACGAGGGGGAACTGGCGGAGAGACCGGGCCTGCTGGTGATCGATGAGGCCCACCATGCCGTGGCGAAGACGTACAAGGCTGTGGTGGAGGCCTGTCCCGGGGCGAAGGTGCTGGGACTGACGGCCACGCCCTGCCGATTGACGCGTCGGGGATTCACGGACCTCTTCGAGGTGCTGCT
>ULZG01074975.1_pt1 | contig 33504 bp, 25 predicted proteins | sample 1962881 | NCBI WGS metagenome assembly ULZG01 (sample SAMEA4835883, study PRJEB28245) | human gut metagenome | biome: gut microbiome; material: fecal sample | place: Denmark | collected 2008 | reverse complement strand
GTCGATGCAGACATCCGCGCCGGTCGATGCAGACATCCGCGTCGGTCGATGCAGACCGCCCAAAACCTACAACAACACTATTGTACGTCAGACTTAAAATAAAAGAAGTTATACTTTGAAGGTTTAAAAGATTTTCATATCTTTGCATAAGAAAGGCTGCATCTCGGCAATTCAAGCAAACTTGATTGCACTCGATTTGCACTTTCTTTGCATAAAAACAACTAAAACCTATATCATAATATGACGCTAAACAAACACACCACCATACTCAGTATGGTTTTCGCCGCAATCATGTCGCTTGGCACTATGCAAACCGACGCACAATCGCTCTCGCCGTCAACCAAATGGCAGTGGGATAAAGGTAAAATCGTGATTGAGTCGCCCGAACGACCTGCCGGACAGAAGGACGTGCTACAGTTGGCTCTGCCGAAGATGAAGACTGTACGTGTGGGCTTCGTCGGTCTGGGTATGCGCGGACCAAGTGCTGTGGCTGACTTCGCACTCATACCTGGCGTAGAGATCGTAGCACTGTGCGACTATGAGCACGACCGTGCCGAGCGACAGAACGCAACACTACGCAAACACGGACTGCCTCCAGCTGCTATATATTCGGGCGAAAAGGGATACGAGGACTTATGCAGACGCAACGATATCGACCTCGTGTACATCGCTACCGACTGGGACCACCACGCCATTGTAGCAAAGTGCGCTCTCGAAAACGGCAAGAATGTGGCTGACGAGGTGCCATCGGCTATGAACCTGGAAGAATGTTGGGAACTGGTAAATCTCGCCGAGCAGAAACAGCTCAACTGCATGATTCTTGAAAACTGCTGCTACGACTGGTTCGAAATGCGAACGCTGAACATGGCGCAACATGGTGTATTCGGTGAGATAATACGTGCACAAGGAGCATACATCCACAATCTCGACGAGTTCTGGGACTATTATTGGAAAAACCCTAACGGTTCCGACCCCGAACAATTAGGATGGCGACTAAAATACAATCGCGAAAATCGTGGCGACATATACGCTACGCATGGCTTAGGACCAGTAGCGCAGGCACTCGACATTCATCGTGGCGACCGCATGGCACTACTCGTGGCAATGGACACAAAGAGCGTACACGGAAAGGAGTTGGTGGAGGCGAAAACGGGTAAGCCGTGCAACGACTTCCGCAACGGCGACCACACAACAACACTTATTCGCACCGCAAATCAAAAGGTTATAGAGCTGCAACACGACGTGATGAACCCTCAACCCTACAATCGACTATATCAGCTAACTGGCTCACGTGGCTTCGCCAACAAATACCCCATCGAAGGATACGCTTTGGACAGCAAACAGCTCACTGCAAGCGGTGTGCAACCACAGGTGGACAACCTCTCTACACACAGCTTCATGCCAGAAGCCGAAAGAAAAGCACTCGAAGAGAAGTACGAACACCCAATTCTGAAGAAGTTCGGTAAACTGGCAAAAGAGGTTGGAGGACATGGCGGCATGGACTTCATTATGACTGCACGTCTCGTCTACTGCCTACAAAACGGACTGCCGCTCGACATGGACGTGTACGACCTGGCAGAGTGGTGCGCCATCGCCGAACTCAGCGCATTGTCAATGGACAACGACTGCGCTCCAGTCACCTTCCCCGACTTCACTCGCGGACTATGGGACAAGTACCAAGGCTATCGCCACGCCTATGCTTCGCCTGAGGAAGAGGCAGCAGCAGAAGCTATCGCCCAAGCCTTCACAAAGGCATCTAAAGATGCAACAGCTAAGTTGAAGCTATGGCAGCTCTACGACAATGTGCAGAATGCCAAGAGCGATGCCATGAAGCAGAAGGCGCAAACTGCTCTCAACAAAGCTATAGCCAAGGCAAGAGCAATCGTAGCCAAACAGCTGTAATACCCCTCAACACCCCTCCCCCCCCATTTTTACCCGAATAACAACACTTAATCAATCGCCGGCTATATGATAACTCTTCCAGAAAGTTTTTGGATTTTATTCGTGATAATAATCTTTTGCCTTATAATAAAGGAGGCGAAGAATGGGGGCTCGCATTCTTTAAATCCAGAAAAAGCTAAACAAGAACTCGAAGACGCCAAGGAATCACTTGCGTTTACAAAGCATAAATCATGGCTTATACGTGTTGCCGACCGCGAATCGCGACGTATGGAGAAGCGCCTTGAATATCTGTACCGTCTACGCAAAAAGGCTGTGAAACGCTTTGGCGAGGAGTCTGAGCAAGTAGCACGTATAGACAAATGGTTAATGGAGGTGCGACGATACATGCTTGATTTTTCAAAGATATCTATGGCAGCATTTAACATGCACATTGGTATCTAAATGAATCTCGAATATTTTTCGTATATTTGCGATATAACCAATTAAATCGTCTGCAATATGTTAGCAATACTTATTTTCAGCTGGATAGTATCAGTCCTTCTTGTACTTTTAGCCGAAAGAAATAACGGCTATTCTTCATCGTTGAGTCACGATGAAAAAATAAAAAGAATGAGAGAAAAAAGACGCAGATTAGAACAAGAAACGGCTGAAATTGATGCAAAATGGAGGGAATATAAACTTAAAAGGAAAGAGTTTAATCAATTTTTAAAAGATCTTCATAAAAGCAAACGGCAATAATGTATTTTTTCAGGTCTTATATAAGTGCTACTTTCGGTTCACAAACCAAAAGTAGCATTTTTTATGACAACAACTCAAACTTTCGAGACCATTTTAACTCCAGACTTTGCAGTCTCGAATATTTTGCGTATATTTGCAGTATAACCAATCAAATAATTAGATTATGCTCATCGAATTTACAATATTTGGAGCCTTGTTCTTTGTTTGCGTAGCCATTCGTTTTTTAGGCGAGAGTATACGTGATGAAACGAAACGTAGTAGCGTTGCCCGTAGAATTGAGCGAGAGGCAAAGAGGCGCAAATTGGAGTTAAAACGCGCAAAATTAAAAGCAAAAAAAAGAAGAAGATGCCCACAAATGGAAGGAATTTAATGAAGCCTACAAGGAAATATTAAAGGGCAATTACTAAAATTAATATTTTTCAGGGCTTATATAAACAACATCCTTATTATGAAAAGGTTAGAAATGAACAAATTGAGAGCAAAGATAAAGTCTCTTGCTGAGCGTAACCGTTTAGCAACAACCGACGAAGAGCGTGCTGCCGTAGCTGCAGAGATGAACACTCTAAGGAGTGAGAACGAACAGGCTTTCACCGAAGCTTTGGAAGCTCTTATTAAAACTACAGCAGATGACGTGCAGGAGCTGCACGGCAGAAACATTAAAAACAACTAACAAAGCGTCCGAGCTACCGTCCGAGTCTCCGCAACGCCCATAAACGAATTATGGTCGAAGTTCCTTTGTATAAAGGAATTTCGACCATTCGTAGTTGCGGAGGCAGGACTCGAACATGCGACCTCCAGGTTATGAGCCTGGCGAGCTACCAACTGCTCCACTCCGCGATATTAACCACGCATTCAGATTAGCAATAGAAGCATTTCTGAATTGCGAGTGCAAAGGTATGACTTTTTAGCGAGACCACCAAATATTTTCGCAATTATTTTTCAAATCATAGCAAAAAACACACTTTTAGCACCTCATCAGCTCCCAAAACTGTCTATTTTTGACTACTTCCTATTAAAGTTCGAGAAGTTTGTTGTAGCGCAGAGCATTCAGCTGACGCAACAATTCGAGTCGTTCTTCGGTGAGTCGACCGGTTTTCAAAAGCCTTTTATTATACTTCCACCAGTTGAGTAGTCCGCGGTTTTCTACCTTTTTCTTATCGGGCAGTTGATGATTTGCTTCAAGATAGCAGCGAAGTGCTTTATAGTGGTTCAACCATTTTTCTTCGTTCTTAGTTCTCATAGCAATCTGATTTATGAGGTGTAAAAGTACAAAAACATTACAACATCGCAAAACAATTATATAAAATAATGTGGATATGGGTTATTTCGAGTAACTTTGCACCACCGATGCAGCCTAAAAAAGTAAAAGAGTAAAAAGGTAAAAAGTAGGAGGTATTGGCATCTTGCCCATACCACGCAGCCTATATAAAAGTAAAAAAGGAAAATGAACAATAAACAAAATAATGACAGAACAGTTTAAAGACAAGCCATACAACGACTACGGTCAGTGGATACGCCAACAATTTCTGTTCCGTGTACAGAAGATTTCCGTCGACGCAGGGTTCTCCTGCCCAAACAGAGACGGCACCTTATCACACGGTGGATGCATCTTCTGCGACAACCGTACGTTCAACCCATCCTACTGCCAACCGTCGAAACCGATAGCGCAGCAGATGGAAGAGGGCAAGGAATTCTTCCGTCGTAAGTATCCCGACATGAAATACCTCGCCTACTTTCAGGCTTATAGCAACACCTATGCCCCACTCGACGTGCTGAAACTGCGCTACGAGGAGGCGTTGGCTGTGGACGACGTAGTAGGACTGGTCATCGGCACACGCCCCGACTGTATTAGCGATGAGCTGCTCGATTATCTTGAAGAGCTAAACCGCCGCACGTTCCTCATCGTGGAGTACGGCATCGAGTCGGTAAACGACGACACGCTGCGCCACATTAACCGTGGTCACGACTTCGAGTGTAGCCGACGGGCAATAGAACTAACGCACGACCGTGGCATTCTCACCGGTGGACACATCATACTCGGACTGCCCGGCGAAGACCGCGAGGAGAACGTCCGCCAAGCCTCGATAGTGTCGCAGCTGAAGCTTGACATTCTGAAGATACACCAGTTGCAAATCATCCGTGGCACGCAGCTCGCCGACGAATACACGCAAAAACCTTTCAAACTCTTCACGCCCGACGAGTATATCGACACCTGCATTGCTTACCTCGAGCGTCTGCGCAGCGACATCATCGTGGAGCGCTTCGTCAGCCAGTCGCCTGCCGACATGCTCATTGCTCCAAAATGGGGCATAAAGAACCATGAGTTCACCAACCGACTTGTGAACAGAATGAAGGAACTCGACACGTGGCAAGGAGCTTTTAAAAGTAAAAAAGTAAAAGAGTAAAAATAGGAGGTATGGGCATCTTGCCCATACCACGCAGCCTAAAAAAGCATAAGAAAACGACAAGGTATTGTCACTACCTCAATATTATATAATACGATGGTGCACTATATAATACGCTGGTGCACTTCTCGCTCTGGCAAGCGGCAAAGCCGAGCGGAGACAAGTGCACCCCCTTGAAGGCAACATCTCAACATCTCACCACCTCAACATCTTAATATCTCAACACCTCACCATCTCAACATCTCAACACCACACCATCATGCCACTACACATAGCCATTATCGGAGGTGGCGCAGCCGGCTTCTTTGCAGCAATAGAAGCGAAGCGCAACTATCCCGACACCGACATCACCATCTTCGAGAAGAACCAGAAGATGCTCGCCAAAGTAGCCATCACGGGTGGCGGTCGCTGCAACCTGACCAACTCCTTCAAGCAGATCAGCGACCCTAAGCACGCCTATCCGCGTGGCGACAAACTCATGAAACGTCTCTTCAAACGCTTCGACCACCACGCAGCCTACGCATGGTTCGAGCGCGAAGGAGTGCCACTCACCACGCAGGAAGACGAGTGCGTCTTCCCCGTCTCGCAGGATGCAATGAGCATCATCAACTGTCTCACCACGCTTGCCTCGCGTCTCGGCGTGAAGCAGCTGGGCGGTTACCAACTGAAGGACATCAGCCGGAACGCCGACGGCACATTCCACCTCACGTTCGCCGGTGGTAAAGAAGCCGACTTCGCCCGTGTTGCCATCGCCACGGGCGGTGCTCCGAAGGGCGAAGGACTCGACGTGTTCGCACGCTTAGACCATGATATAGCTACGCCCGTGCCGTCGCTCTTCACGTTCAACATAGCCGACCGCGACTTCCTTACGCTCATGGGCACCGTGGTTGAAGATACCATCGCGTCGCTGCCCGGCACGAAGTTCCGCGCTGAGGGTCCGCTGCTCGTCACCCATTGGGGCATGAGCGGACCGGCTGCGCTGAAGCTCTCTGCTCATGCCGCACGCTATCTGCAGGAGCACAACTACCAGGCGGACGTGGCAATCAACTGGACGGGCGAGAGTAGACGCAACGTGACGGAGGAGGAGATAGCCTCCATCGCCACACGCAACCCACAGAAGCAGCTTGCCACGATACGCCCGTTCGACTTGCCATCGCGCCTGTGGCTCTACCTACTGCAGAAGACGCAGAACGACCCCACACGCAAGTGGGGCGAATTGGGCAAGAAGAACCTCAACCGCATCGTGGAAACACTCACCAACGACATATACCGCATCACGGGCAAGGGCCGCTTCCGCGACGAGTTCGTGACATGTGGCGGTGTTTCGCTCTCGTCAATAGACATGCACACGCTGCAGAGCAAGCACTGCCCCGGACTCTTCTTCGCCGGCGAGGTGATCGATGTTGATGCCATCACCGGAGGTTTCAATCTGCAAGCAGCATGGACTATGGGCTATGTAGTAGGCCAGCACATCGGCGAACAATGAAAAAAGCGGACTCAAATATTTGCCGTTACACATAAAATCAGTATATTTGCAAAATTAATAAACCAATAATTTTTACACATGAGATCAATTCTTTCAACACTCGCATTCGCTGTCATCACACTGACAGCCTGCGCGCAATCAATTCCTGGTACGGAGTATAGCATTAAAGGCACCTGCCAAGCAGGTATTAGTAAGGTATATGTAATGGACGTAAACGGCAATCGCCCGACCGCAATCGATAGTGCCACCGTCGAAGACGGCAAGTTCGCGCTGAAGGGTTCGGCTGAGAAGGACGCACTGCTCGGGCTCACCGTTACCAAGAAGGAATACTGCGCATTCTTCAACGACGGCACACCTATCGTTGCCGACCTTGAGAAGAAAACGCTCACCGGCTCGGAGCAGAACACCAAGCTCAACGCCTACGACCGCGAGATAGATGCCCTCGGCAGTGAGGCGCAGGCTCTCTACGCCAAGTTTGCAAAGGCTCAGCAGAGCGGCATGAGCGAGGCAGAGCTGCAGAAACTCGCCAACGAGCTCGGTCCGAAGCTTAACGACATCTCGGAAAGTGTATCGCTCCGTTCGCTCGAAATCATCAAGGAGAACAAGGACAACCTCATCCCCGTGGCTTTCGTCAACAACGTGATGTACTACGTGGAGTTCCCGGTTTTGCAGGAGATACTCAACGAGAAGTACGCCTACGCCAAGCACCCTGCGCTTGCTCCTGCACGCCAGTATCTGGCTATGCTTGTCAAGAAGGCAGGCATCATCGGTAAGCCGTTCACCGACCTCACCGAGAACGATGTCAACGGCAATCCGCACAAGCTCTCGGAGTACTGCGGTAAGGGCAACTACGTGCTCATCGACTTCTGGGCTTCGTGGTGCGGACCATGCCGTGCGGAGATGCCTCACGTGAAGGCTGCCTACGACAAGTACAAGTCGAAGGGCTTCAACGTGGTTGGTCTGTCGTTCGACAACAAGCTCGAGAACTGGAAGAAGGCCATCGCCGAGATGCAGCTCGACTGGGTTCACCTCTCCGACCTTCAAGGCTGGCAGAGCGTAGCCGGTCAGGTGTACGGCATACGCTCGATACCGGCAAGCTACCTTGTCGACCCTACTGGCAAGATTATCGCAGCCGACCTCAGAGGCGAGCAGCTGGAGGCTAAGCTGAGAGAGATTTACGGAGAGTAGTTATCAACAGAACACCCCTCACACTCAATAGGTTTTTATGGATAACAGCAAACAGGCTACTCTTGAGCTGGGCACAAAGCCCGTGGGCAAGCTGCTGATGCAGTACGCGCTGCCCGCCATCGCTGCCATGACGGCGGCGTCGCTCTACAACATGACAGACAGTATATTCATCGGACAAGGCTGCGGTGCACTCGCCATCAGCGGCCTTGCCGTTACATTCCCCTTACAGAACCTCGCAGCGGCGTTTGGTGCCGGTGTGGGCGTAGGTGCTTCTACGTGCATATCGGTGAAGTTGGGACAGAAAGACTACTCCACCGCCGAGCGTGTGTTCGGCAATGCTTTCACGCTGAACGTCATCATCGGCGTTGCGTTCAGCATAATATCGCTTCTCTTCCTCAACCCTATCCTGCGCTTCTTCGGCGCAAGCGATGCCACCCTACCCTACGCACGCGAGTATATGGTCATCACGCTCGCCGGCAACGCCATCTCGCACATGTTCTTCGGCATGAATGCCATACTGCGTGCTGCGTCGAAGCCGCGCTCGGCCATGATGGCATCGATAATGACAGTGATACTCAACGCCATACTCTCGCCAATATTCATCTGGCCGCTGCACATGGGCATAGGCGGAGCGGCTCTCGCCACAATCATTGCGCAGGCTGCGGTGTTGTGCTGGCAGCTGAGGATATTCAGCAATCCGCAGTGCATCGTCCACTTCAAGCGCGGCATCTACCGCCCCGTGTCGCACATCATCAAGAACATTATAGCCATCGGCATCTCGCCGTTCGCCATGAACGCCTGCTCGTGCATCGTCATCATCTTCATCAACAAGGCACTCACCTTCCACGGTGGCGACCTCGCAGTGGGCGCGTTCGGCATTACGAACAAGATTGCGTTTATCTTCATAATGATAAACATGGGCATGAACCAGGGCATGTTCCCTATCGCAGGCTACAACTACGGTGCACGCAACTACGACCGTCTGCTGCGCGTACTGAAGTACACCATGACGGGCGCGGTGCTCATCACCACCGTCGGCTGGGCTATTGCACAGACCATGCCATACGAGTGCGCACGCCTGTTCACCTCCGACGAGACACTCATCCGCATCTCGGAGCGTGCCATCATCGTCACCATGCTCACCTTCCCATTAGTGGGCGCACAGATGGCAAGCACGGGCTTCTTCCAGAGTATCGGCAAGGCTAAGATAAGCATGCTGCTCTCGCTCTCGCGCCAGCTCCTGTTCTTCCTTCCGGCATTGCTCGTACTGCCCAACTTCTACCAAACCGATGGCGTGTGGCTCGCGCAGCCCATCAGCGATGTCATCTCATTCGTTGTGGCAATAGTGCTGCTCACGAAGTACGTGAAGAAGTTCAAGGCGGCGCAAGCTGAGGGGGCAGCAGTATAACCGACAGCTACATTAACAAACTAAAGCAAAGAGACATGAACAACGATAAACTTATAATCAGCGTAGGCCGCCAGCTTGGCAGTGGCGGCAGAACGATAGCAAAGATGCTGGCAGAGGAGTTCGGCTGCACGTTCTACGACCGCGAAGTGCTTGAGCTGGCTGCCAAGGAAAGCGGGTTCAGTCCCGAGTTCTTCGAGAAGAACGACGAGCGCAAGGGCTTCCTCGACCAGATATTCCACATGCACGTGCCGTTCATCTCCGACTCGTCGTTCTACGACAACGGACTCTCGCAAGAGAGTCTGTTCCGCATACAGAGCGATGCCATACGCAAGGCAACCGACGAGTCGTCGTGCGTATTCGTAGGCCGCTGTGCCGACTATGTGCTGCGCGACAAGCCAAACTTGGTGACAGTGTTCATCACAGCCGACCTCGACGAGCGCGTCAGCAACATCTGCAAGCGACACAACTGCTCGGCTGAGGAGGCACAGAAGCTGATCAGCGACAAGGAGAGCACACGCTCCTCCTACTACAACTACTACACGGGCAAGACGTGGGGCGACAGTGCAAGCTACGACCTCTGCGTCAATGCGTCGCGCCTCGGACCCGAAGGCACGAAGGAGTTCATAGCCGACTTTATAAGAAGGAGAATGAAACTATGAAAAAGATAGGCATAATCAGCGACACCCACTCCTACTGGGACGACCGCTACTTGAAATACTTCGAGCCATGCGACGAGATATGGCACTGTGGCGACATCTGCTCTACGGTGCTCGCGGAGCGCTTGGCTGAGTTTCGTCCGCTGCGTGCCGTCTGCGGCAACTGCGACGGCGGCGACCTGCGCCTCATGTTCCCCGAGGTGCTGCGATTCAAGTGTGAGGAGGTGGAGGTACTGATGAAGCACATCGGTGGCTACCCCGGCAAGTACGACCCGAGCATACGCCGACAGATAATGGAGCGACCGCCGAAGCTCTTCATCAGCGGACACTCGCACATACTGAAGATAAAGAACGACCCACTGCTCGGACTGCTGCATATCAACCCCGGAGCAGCCGGGCTGCAGGGATGGCAGACGGAGCGCACCCTCGTCCGACTCACCATCGACGGAGCAACAATGAAGGATTGCGAAGTGATTACGTTAGGTACGCCTGGCAGGCACAGCGCGATGTAATATATTATAAGGTATATATACCGCAAATCGCCCACAAGCTCGATTGAGTTTGTGGGCGATTTTTATTAGGGGGTGCAGTTGTCTCAACTGCACCAACAAGGTAGAATGCAAATTATATTAATTGGTGCAGTTGAGACAACTGCACCCCCTGTAATTAGCTAACCTTGTTCAGCTTCTTGATGATAGAGAAGATGAAGACTGCAGAGAGCAAGCAGATACCTGCCAAAACGCCCCAGATAGTAACAAGGCTGAGGTTCTGACCCCACATGATGCCTGGGAGCATTACGAGCTGATTGCCGATAGCAGTAGCACCGAACCACAGACCCATCATCAGACCTGCATACTTCGGAGGAGCCACCTTCGTTACGAACGAGATACCGATCGGCGAGAGCAGAAGCTCGGCAAAGGTGAGGATGAGGTATGTAGAGATGAGGAGGTTAGCACTTACGCGAGTGCCCTCAGTAGCAGGGTCGCCTTGTGTGAGCGGCAACTCAAGACCCATAGAGCCTACAGCCATCCATACGAAGCCGAGAGCAGCAACGAGCATACCCAAACCAATCTTCTCAGGCGATGTCGGCTCCTTGCCAATCTTGTTGAGCCAAGAGAATATAGCCACACTCACCGGTGTCAACGCCACCACGTAGCACGGGTTGAACTGCTGGAAGATAGGAGCCTTAACGTCTACTGCACCCTCAAGAGCATTGTAAGCATAGAAGAGGTATGAGATAGCTGCAACGATAACGCCGAGCGAAACGAGCTTGCCCTTGAAGGTCTTGCTCTGAGCGAGTCCGAAGCTTGCGTAAACCACGAAGATGCAAGCCACGAGGTTGCGCACGTCGAACGCCATTGACTGCAGACCCTCAGAGGTCTTCTGCGTATAGTCGCGAGCAAAGAGTGTCAGGGTAGCACCGTTTTGGTGGAACGCCATCCAGAAGAAGATAACCACAGCAAACACAAGGCACAAGCAAACGATGCGCTCCTTTGTCTCTGCAGGAGAAAGTTCGTTGAAATCCTTACGCTCTAAAGAGTCGTCGTCCTTCTTCTTTGTTTCAGAAGCAAGCACGTGCTTGTAGGTGAAACCAAAGATATAATATATAGCGATACTAACGATGAGCGATGCACATGCTACGGCGAAAGCGAAGTGGTAAGAATCTTCTACCGACACACCGAGACTTGCCTGTGCCCAATCCATAATCTTGATAGCTGCTGTAGGAGCGAACATCGCACCGATGTTGATAGCCATGTAGAAGAGCGAGAAACCAGAGTCGCGGTTCTGCGCATACTTCGGCTCGTCGTACAGACGACCTACCATCACCTGCAGGTTGCCTTTGAACAGACCCGTACCGAAAGCTATCAGGACGAGCGCAAGGCCCATTGCTCCTGCTGCCACCATGTCCTTGCCAAGCGGAAGCGAGAGCACGAGGTAACCGATGAACATGATGAAGATACCACTTGTCACCATCTTGCCGAAACCGAACTTGTCGGCTGCGATACCGCCAATGATAGGAAGGAAGTAGACCATCATCAGGAAAGTTGAGTAAATTGTACTTGCTGTTCCGGTAGCATAACCGAAGTTAGCCTGCAAGTAGAGTAAGAACACAGCAAGCATGGTGTAGTAGCCGAAACGCTCACCTGTGTTTGCCAAGGCTAATGCCCACAGACCTTTTGGTTGATTTTCAAACATAAATTGTATTGTTTTTATTGATTAAGTTATTTTTCCGTAGTTATAATATCACAACTTACAAATTTAAGAAGAATAATTCTATTTGCCAAATGTATGTCATCTTTTCGTAACAAAATATAGCAATTATATAGTTGTGGGGGCTTTATCGGGGCGTGGTGGTAGGCTTTTGGACGATGTATTGCTGCAGTTGTGCATCGGACGGCGAACGGAATCCAACCGGACGGCGGACGGAATCCGATCGGGTGGCGAACGGAATCTGATCGGGCGGCGGACGGAATCCGATCGGGTGGCGGACGCGAACGGTGCCAAAAGTCGAGAAATCACAACAAATAAGGATTGCAAGTACGAAACTTTCTTAATAACTTTGCAGACTAAAACGGAAACACTTGCTTAGGGGGTGCAGTTGTCTCAACTGCACCAACAAAGTAGAATGCACAATTATATTAATTGGTGCAGTTGAGACAACTGCACCCCCTATAAGACAGAACAATATGAACAAACGAAAACTCATACAACATCACAAATGGTTCGGACTGCTCATCAGCTTCTTCCTGCTGATGTTCTGCATCTCGGGCATACTGCTCAACCACCGCCAGCTCATCAGCGACATCAACGTGTCGCGCACGCTGATGCCCTCGCGCTACGAGTACCGCCAGTGGAACGGCGGACTGATGCGCGGCACGCTGCCGTTCGACTCACACATATTAATATATGGTGCGTCGGGCATGTTCCTTGCCGACTCCACTGCCACGCAGATTGCCGACTTCAACGACGGACTGCCTACGGGTGCCGACTACCGACAGATACGCAACGTGGTGAGCGTGGGCAGCGGAGCCTCAGCACACATGTTCGCCGTATCGCCGTTCGCGCTCTACCGCTTCGGTATGCACGGCAAGTGGCACACCGTACAGCTGCCGCTTGTCGACCAGGACGAGCGACTGACCGACATCGCTTCGCACGGCGACACGCTCGTGGTGCTGAGCCGCTCGCACGCATACGTAGCCGTGCCGCCCTACAAGCAGTTCGGCTGCGTAGCCCTACCTGCCCCGCCCGACTATAAAGACCGCGCAACGGCGTTCCGCACGATTTGGCTGCTGCATAGCGGCGAGCTGTTCGGCTTCGCCGGCAAACTCGTTGTCGACGCAATAGCCGTGGTGCTTATCGTACTCATACTGACGGGCATCGCCTTCTTCTGCCTGCGCACCACGAAGCACCGCTGGCAGAGCAAGGGGCGCACGATGAAGCACACGCTACGCTGGCACGACCTCGTGGGGCGCAAGACGATAGTCGCCACGTTGTTCATCTGCATCACGGGTTGGTGTCTGCGCCCGCCGGTGATGGTGGCGCTCGCACTGACGAAGGTGCCTACCCTACCGTTCACTACGCTGAAGAGCCAGAATGCGTGGCACGACAAGCTACGCCTTTTGCGCTACGATGCCGTGATGGGCGACTGGCTTCTGTCAACGTCTGAAGGCTTCTACTCATTGGGCAGCGACATCAACGCTCCACGCCCACAGCACATAGCAAGTGCTCCTCCGCAGAACGTGATGGGACTGAACGTGTGGCAGCAGCGCGAGGACGGCATGTGGCTATGCGGTTCGTTCAGCGGTATGCACGTATGGAACCGCCGCACGGGCAGCTCTGTCGACTACTTCACTGGCAAACCGTCGCCGAAGAAGCAGGGCGCACCGTTCGGCAACAAGGCGATAGCTGGCTACAGTGCCGACTTCCGCAGTGCTGTTGAGCATAGTGGCACGAACGATGAGGGCATAAAAAAATCAGCCACAGAGGTTGTGACTGATTACTATGAAGGTACTGCGAAGATAGCGCAACCCGAACGGCTGCGCCACTTGCCTATGTCGCTTTGGAACGTGGCACTCGAGGTGCACACCTGTCGCATCTACATGCAAAACACCGCCACCTACGTCTTCATATTCTTCTTCGGCATTGCTGCCGTGTGGTGTTTGTGGACGGGATTGAAGTTAAAGAGGTAATTTCAGGGGGTGCACTTGTCTCAAGTGCACCAACCTAATAGAATACACCAACCTAATAGAATGCACCGATAAAACGTTGGTGCACTTGAGACAAGTGCACCCCCTGAAGAATGTTTTGAGACAAGTGCACCCCCTATGAGAATGTACCGAGGCGTGCCCCCTAATTTAGATCAAAGAGCCACGTGAGCTTCACAATGATGTTCGAGTGGTTGGAGCGTGCGAAGTAGTCGCGCTTCGAGTCGCCGTAGATATTGCCCAAGCCGTAATAGTAGCGGCCTTCGAGCAGCAGATGACCAGCACGCGGTATGCTCCACTCCACACCCAAGCCAGCAGCGATGCCGTAGTCGAACTTGTTCTCCACTGCCATCGTGTCCTGCGCACACGTCTGATTGGCGCGATCGGTGGTGTTGCGGTCAGCCAAGGCGAAGTTGGTCTTTGTCGACTCGCCAAGCATATAGCCAAACTGCGGTCCGGCTTGGAAGAAGAACTGCAAGCCCTTACGCTCCTTACCCCATGCCAAGTGGGCGAACACCGGCAACTGTATGTAGTTAATGTCGCGCTGATAAGCCTCAGCCACACCCGTCACGGGGTTGATGACCGGCTGGTCTTTAACGTCGAGGATGCTCTCCTTCCATCCGATGCGAGCATAGTTGAGCTCGGCATACACGGAACAATATGTCTTGAAGTACTTCTCGCAAGTGTACTTAAAGGAGAGTCCGGCGGTGAAGCCCGGGTGCTGCACCTGCGTAACCTTAGGCACGAAGCCCACGCTACTCATCACGTAGCCACCGTTGACACCGAGGGCGAAGTCGTTGCGATGGTCGCCCACCTGCGCACTAACGCCTGTCGCCACAAGCAACAGCAACGCGAGGAATGCCTTTCTTATTGTCTTTATCATTTATTCTTTTTTTAAGCCTTTTTAAGGCTGCGTTTAAGCCGAACTAAGCCTTTCTAAGCCTCCTAAGCCGAGGAAGAGCAGCCAAGCCCTCCCCGACGGGGAGGGTTGGGAGGGGCTTTTTTACTTTTAAAAGATATACTTTTGTGGGTGCGTGGTATGGGCAAGATGCCCATACCTCCTATTTTTTACTCTTTTACTTTTTTACTTTTAATACGAGATGGTCTCTATAGTGCGATTCGGCTTATAGTGCAACAGTATGAAGCTATTGTTCTGCATACCGCCATTGCTGACACGCTTGAACTTCAGCGGAGTCTGCAACGGAGTGTATGTGTTCTGCTGATGTGTGCCTTCAAACTTCGCGCCATACTTGTTGATGCCACGAATGAAGAACTGCGCCTGATCGTAGCCAGTGAGGGCGAAGCGTGGAAGAGCCTGACGCATGTCCGACTTGAACCACTGGCGGTAGCTGCGCTCCAAGTTGGCGGTGGCAGGAGCGTACTCGTTGTAGACGTATGCCGTGGGGATGTACGCCTCGTACTTATAATAATAGTCCTGATATACACGCTTATACATCAACCACTCGTTGTAGCCGAAGAGTGCTATCCGAACATTCGGGAACGTGGCACGCAGAACGTTCAGCTTAGCCAGTGTAGAGTTGAGCTGCGGCGAGCGACCAGTGTTTAGTATCACAACATTCTGCTTCACCGCGCTGAACGCCTTGGCGAACATTTCCGGCGACGATTTGAGGTTGGTGATGCTATAGCTCAAGCCTGCTGCCTCCAAGCGCTTGCGCAGCTCGGAGGTGAAGATACCCTTGTCGCTCGTCGAGTCGTTGCAGTCGACGAACACGGGGTGAGCATCCTTAAAGCGGTTCATAAACGCATTCGCTGAAAGCTCTGCGGTGAGTATTCGGCTTTGATACACCTGGAAGATATGGTCGTTGGTTTCCACGTCGCCACCGTTGATAGAGAACGGAATGACGAGGCGTATGCCGTGCTTGCGACAGAAGTCGGCTATCGGCTTAACCTGCTTGGTGTACAGCGGACCGAAGATGAGGTTGCAGTTCTTGGCGTTGGCATCGGCAAGCACGGGGCAAACATCCGCATCCTTGTACAAGTTCCATGCAAAGATATTGGTGTTGATGCCCTGACTACGCAGACTGTCGCACGCCATGAGCACGCCACGGTAGTATTCTATCATGCGCTGTCCGTCGCCATCCACGTTGTGCAGCGGCAGCATCACGCCCACGTTCACGGTGTTAGTAACACGCTGACGCGTGGCGGTTGACGTGGGAGCGGTGGGCTTCTGTGCAACGTTCGGTGTCTGCTTAGAAAACGGTATGAGCAGTTGTTCGCCTTTCTTCAGCACATAGTCGGGCTTCTGCATGTCGGGGTTTGCCTGCATAAGCTCTTCGATAGTGATGTTGTATTTATGGGCAATGCCGTATATTGTGTCTTTCTTCTTCACCTTATACAAGTCCTGCCACTTAGCGGTCTGCGCCACTACTGACGATGCCAGCAACCAGGCGCACAACAAGAAGAGAATTCTGATACTACGTCTCATTTTTATATTCTGTTTAATTAGCATTGCAAAAGTACACAAAATATATTGTTTGCAAAAATCTTTGTTCATAAATAACGTTATAAATAAGTCGCAGCGTTTTGCTGTGTGCGAGATAATAAGTAACTTTGCATTACGACGAGTTGACGAGCGACAAGTTGACGAGTAGACAAGTAAACAAGTAGACAATGAAATACATCAGGACACTATTATTGTTGATTCTCTGCACTACGCTACAGGCGTACGCCGACGAAGTGCCGACCATCGACCCACAAGCCACATTCACAACCGACGAAGGCGAAGAGACGGGCACAAGCTATTCGGGTTCGGCTCCGCTCACGGTGGTGTTCCACGCCAACGCGGAGAACATCGGTGCGTACACGCCCCACTACGAGTGGCGCTTCACCAAAGAGGGTGCAACGCAGCCCTACCTCGTGCGCTACGAGGAAGAGACGGAGTACACCTTCACCGAGGCTGGCTCGCACCGCATCGTGCTCTATGCTACATTCATCAACGGCACCGACACCGTGGCATACACCAAGGACTACTGGCAGGATGCGCAGCCGATAACGATACAAATCTCGGAGAGCAAACTCGAGATGCCGAACGCCTTCTCGCCCAACGGCGACGGCATCAACGACGTGTATCGCGCCAAGAGCAACTACCAGAGCATCGTGGAGTTCGATGCCTACATCTTCAACCGCTGGGGGCAGAAGCTATACGAGTGGCACGACACTGCCGGAGGATGGGACGGCAAGTTCAACGGCAAGGATGTGAAGCAGGGTGTCTACTTCGTGCTCGTGAAAGCGAAGGGTGCCGACGGCAGAAAGTACACTATCAAGAAGGACGTAAACCTACTGCGCGGATATACAGAAACCAGCGGAGTTAATCCAACGGAATAGTAGTTATGGGAGAAAAGATAAACATTTGGGGCGCACGCGTCCACAACCTGAAGAACATAGACGTGGAGATACCACGCGACTCGCTCACGGTGATAACCGGACTGAGCGGTTCGGGCAAGTCGTCGCTTGCCTTCGACACTATTTATGCCGAAGGTCAACGCCGATATATCGACACGTTCTCGGCATACGCACGCAACTTCCTCGGCGGAATGGAGCGGCCCGATGTGGACAAGATAACAGGCTTAAGTCCGGTTATCTCCATCGAACAGAAGACAACCAACAAGAACCCACGCTCTACGGTGGGCACCACAACCGAGATATACGATTATCTGCGTCTGCTCTACGCTCGCGCCGGAACGGCTTACAGCTACGTCACGGGCGAGAAGATGGTGAAGTACACGGAGGAGCGCATCGTCGACATGATCAACTCCGACTATGCCGGCAAGCGCATTTACATACTCGCCGTGCTCATCAGACAGCGCAAGGGTCACTACCGCGAACTCTTCGAGACGCTGCGACGCAAGGGCTACCTGTACGTGCGCATCGACGGAGAGATAACTGAGATAAAGAGCGGCATGAAGACCGACCGCTACAAGAACCACAACATTGAGGTGGTGATAGACAAGATGCAGATGCGCGAGGGCTTCGACGACCGCCTGCGCAAGACTGTGGCTACGGCTATGCGCGAGGGCGACGGACTGATTATGATTCTCGACAAGGACACGGGCGTGGCAAAGAACTTCTCAAAGCGACTGATGTGCCCAACGTCGGGCATATCCTACCGCGACCCTGCACCGAATATGTTCTCGTTCAACTCGCCCGAAGGTGCTTGCCACAAGTGCAAGGGACTGGGCTACATCAACGAGATCGACATGAAGAAGGTGATACCCGACGACTCGTTGTCGATATACGACGGGGCTATCGTGCCGCTCGGCAAGTACAAGAACCAGATGATATTCTGGCAGATTGGTGCTATACTCGAGGCTGCCGAGTGCACGCTGAAGACACCCGTCAGCGAGGTGCCTGAGGACACGCTCAACGAAGTGCTCTACGGTTCGCTCGAAACGATACGCATCAGCAAGGACGTTGTGCACACGTCGAGCGACTACTTCTGCACGTTCGACGGTGTGATGAAGTATCTGCGCACCGTGATGGAGAACGACGACTCGCAGTCGGGACAGAAATGGGCGGAGCAGTTCCTCGCCGTAACGGAGTGTCCGGAGTGTCACGGTGCACGCCTCAACCGCGAAACTCTGTCGTATCGCATCTGGGACAAGAACATAGCGGAGCTGTCGGACATGGACATTCTGCAACTGAAGCAGTGGCTCGACGAGGCGGAGTCGCACCTTGACAGCCGTCAGACTGCCATCGCAACGGAGATACTGAAAGAGATAAAGACGCGCATCAACTTCCTGCTCGACGTAGGTCTCGACTATCTGTCGCTATCGCGCCAGTCGGCAACGCTGTCGGGTGGCGAGAGCCAGCGCATACGCCTTGCCACGCAGATTGGCTCGCAGCTCGTCAACGTGCTCTACATCCTCGACGAGCCGAGCATCGGACTGCATCAGCGCGACAACGACCGACTCATCCACTCGCTGAAGGAGCTGCGCGACATGGGCAACACCGTGGTGGTGGTGGAGCACGACCGCGACATGATGCTCAACGCCGATTATATCGTGGACATCGGTCCGAAGGCGGGCATCCGTGGTGGCGAGGTGGTGTTCCAGGGTACACCCGAGCAGATGCTGAAGGAGCACACCATAACAGCCGACTATCTCAACGGACTGCGCAAGATCGAGATACCGACGCATCGACGCGAAGGCAACGGCAAGAGCATCGTGATACGTGGCGCGAAGGGCAACAACTTGAAGAACGTGGATGTAGAGTTTCCGCTGGGCAAACTCATCGTGGTGACGGGCGTGAGCGGTTCGGGCAAGTCGACACTCATCAACGAGACTCTGCAGCCGATACTCTCGCAACACTTCTACCGTTCGCTGAAGAAGCCGATGCCCTACGAGAGCATCGAGGGAATAGAGAATACTGACAAGGTGGTGAACGTAGACCAGTCGCCGATCGGTCGCACGCCGCGTTCCAACCCGGCTACATATACCGGCGTGTTCAACGATATACGCGCCATGTTCGTCAATCTGCCCGAGGCGAAGATACGCGGATACAAGCCCGGTCGCTTCTCGTTCAACGTGAAGGGCGGACGCTGCGAGACGTGTAAAGGCGGCGGCTACCGCACCATAGAGATGAACTTCCTGCCGGATGTGCTCGTGCCGTGCGAGGTGTGTCACGGCAAACGCTACAACCGCGAAACGCTTGAGGTGCGCTACAAGGGCAAGAGTATCGCCGACGTGCTCGATATGACGTTCAACCAGGCGGTGGAGTTCTTCGAGAACGTGCCGAACATTCTGCAGAAGATAAAGACCGTGAAGGAGGTAGGATTAGGTTACATCAAGCTGGGTCAGCCTTCGACAACGCTATCGGGTGGCGAATGCCAGCGTGTGAAGTTAGCCACCGAGCTAAGCAAACGCGACACCGGAAAGACACTGTACATCCTCGACGAGCCTACAACGGGTCTGCACTTCGAGGATATAAAGATTCTGATGGAGGTATTGCAGAAGTTGATTGACCGCGGCAACACGGTGATAATCATCGAGCATAACCTTGACGTGATAAAGCTCGCCGACTACATCATCGATATGGGACCCGAAGGCGGACGTGGCGGAGGACAACTGCTGGCAAAGGGAACGCCGGAGGAAGTGGCGGAGTGCAAAGAGAGCTACACGGCAAAGTTCCTGAAGCAAGAATTAAAATAGGAGGGTATGGCATCCTGCCATACCCAGGCACCCTTAAAACGCAATCAGCGTGGGTATGGTAAGATGCTATACCCTCCTAAAGAAGCAATCTGCGTGGGTATGGCAAGATGCCATACCCTCCTAAAGAAGCAATCTGCGTGGGTATGGCAAGATGCTATACCCTCCTAAAGAAGCAATCTGCGTGGGTATGGCAAGATGCCATACCCTCCTATAATTAGAAGTATATGAAAATAGAACTCTGCAATCTTGAGAAACACTTCGGCATGAACACTGCCGTAGACATTAAAAGTTTCACTATCAATAACGGTGACATCCTCGGTCTGGTCGGCAACAACGGTGCCGGCAAGACAACGTTGTTCCGCCTTATGCTCGACCTTCTGAAGGCGGACGAGGGTGTAGTGACAATGCAACCTGCTACGGAAGGCGCCCCGAAGGCAATCAACCCGGCACTGAGCGAGGACTGGAAAGCATATACCGGTGCGTACATCGACGACGGTTTCCTCATCGACTTCCTCACGGCAGAGGAGTACTTCGACTTCATCGGACGTGTGTCGGGCATGACAAAGGAGGAGATAGCGGAACGTCTGACTTACTTCGAGCCACTTATGAACGGCGAGATACTCAACCAGAAGAAGTACATACGCGACTTCTCTGCCGGCAACAGACATAAGGTGGGCATCATTGCCGCACTGTTGAACCGCCCCGAACTGGTTATTCTCGACGAGCCGTTCAACTTCCTCGACCCCAGAAGCCAGAATATGCTGAAGAAGGTGCTGCTCGACTACAACAAGGAGACGGGAGCTACGGTGATTGTGTCGAGCCACAACCTGCAACACACCACCGAGATATCTACACGCATCGCACTGCTTGAGCACGGTGTGATAATAAAAGACCTCGACAACCGCGACGCGGAAGCCATGAACGAGCTTGAGGACTACTTCAAGGTGTAACCCGACTAAATTCTATCAATCGGTGTGCCATGCGCCGAATCGTACATTCGTTGGCAATAACGCCACACACAGAGCAGTGCAGCTATGAGCAGATACATCGCGAATAGCTGCACTGCGCTTATATACACACCCTCGACACTTGCACCTGGCAGCTTGGCAATGAGCGAAAGTAGGCTGTTCATTCCACTCGCCAACCACCCTACCGCTGCCGCCAGCCACTGCCAGACGACATCAGCCCACGTACCAAGGGCACACAACGACGACAACACGAAGAGCAGTATGCTTACATATATTATTAAGGTGGTGAGCGGAACAGCCACGATGTTAGCAAGAATAAAATATAACGGCACATTGCCAAAGTAGTACATCACCAATGGGAGCACGAACGTCTGCGCTGCAAGCGACACGAACACGAGCGACACGAGCTTGCCCACCACTCCCCGTCGCGAATAGCGCACATAGAAGCGATTGTTTCTAACCATTGCGTGCCCAATCACAATGCCCAACACCGCAAGGAACGACATCTGGAAACCCACATCCCACAGCATCGCCGGACTCGCCACGAGGATTATCGTGGCGGCAGCCGCAAGGCTGTTCAGCGTGAGGTTTTCGCGCGAGAGATAGCTCATTGAGGTGTAAAGCGTGAACATGGCAGCCGAGCGCACTATACCTGGCGACATACCGACCATGAGGGCGAAGAGCCATATCAAGGTGATGGTAGCAACAAGTCCGAGCATCGTGTTACGCCGCTGCCCAAGAAGCAGTGCGAGCATGGCGTAGATGATCCGAGATGCAGACCCGAGAGTGCCAGCACGTGCGACACACCGGCTTTTGAATACGACTCACGCAGCTGGGTGGTGAGTGCGGTCTTGTCGCCGAGGGTCATAGCCGCAATTGTGGCATACGCATCCTCGGAGACAGAGCTACCACGCAATCGTCGCAGCAGCCTTTGGCGCAACGATTGCAGCGACAAACCCAATCTGCCGAGCCAGGTAATTCCCCGAACACTTACTTCTGCACGCTTCCAACCGTCGGAAGCGATGAACGTTCGCGCAACGATATCGCGCACCATGCGCTGCCTACGCCAACTGAAACCGCCACGCTGAGCGCGTGCGTCATCGTCGAAGTGGCTGAACACGGACTGCGCGGTGATGCCATCGCCAACAGTAAGCGACAACGCAGCGGTGTCGGTATGGCTTTTCTGGAAGTAGGCGTTCACCTTATGCCCAGCCAGCCTGCCCCGAACAATGGCAAGCTCGCACTTGAACGAACGCTTTTTCTCTATCGGTTGCGCCACGACAACCGCTTCATACGTTTCTTCTTCGCCCGAAAAGGCATACCTTTGCTGACGCTCTACATAGGCTATGCGCCACGCTCCGCCCGCCACTATAATGCCAAACAAAAGGAGGGTTTGCACTATAGCATGGCGATTGAGCATATATAACAAAAGGACAACAGCAAGCAAACCGACGAACAACCACTGCCACAGCACGAGCGGCACACAGGCTGCCGTCGCATCGCCTACATATATGCCTGCAATGAGGCACATGGCGACGCGCAAACAAGGATATAATTGTAACTTGCCGTTTGTTTTCATTCGTCGTTAGTAGTAAAAAATCCATCCGCGTCGGTCGACGCGGACATCTGCGTCGGTCGATACGGACATCTGCGTCGGTCGATGCGGACATCTGCGTCGGTCGATGCGGATCAGCAAAGTGCCACATCACTTGCACGTAGAGCTCGGGCACACAGCCTTGAACTCACACTTCTCACAATGCGCTTTCCTACTCGTGCAGATGTATCTACCGTGCAGGAGCAGCCAATGGTGAGCCTTCGCAAGGTCGTCAGCAGGTATGTGCTTCACAAGATGCTGCTCCACCTTCAGTGGCGTGTCAGCCGTGCGTGGCACAAGTCCGAGACGGTGGCTCACACGGAACACGTGCGTGTCGACGGGCATCGCAGCCTCGCCGAATGCCACTGCCAGCATCACGTTAGCCGTCTTACGACCTACGCCTGGCAAGCGCAACAGACTGTCGAAGTCGTGCGGCACTTCACCCCCGTACTCGTTCTGTATCATGCGGGCGAGTTCTACGAGGTGGCGCGCCTTCGCATTGGGATAGCTCACACTCTTCACGTACTCGTACACCTCAAACTCGTCGGCTTCTGCCATAGAGCGTGCGTCGGGATAGTGGGCGAAGAGTTCAGGGGTCACCTGGTTGACACGCTTGTCGGTGCATTGCGCGCTGAGCACAACGGCAACGAGTAGCTGAAACACGCTGCCGAACTCCAGTTCTGTCGTCACCTCCGGGTGGATGCCGCGGAAGTAGTCGAGCACATATTTATATAGTTCGCTTTTCTTCATTACCTTTATTACTTATTATATTATTACAGATGAAACCCAATTATAAAGCGCACATGGGCTACACGCTGCAAAGATACATCATTTGGGAAATGCAAACAAGAGAATAAGCGAGAATAATTGATGCACATTGCAACATGGCTTCTACGCAGGTTTTGTGCAGCCGCTGAGCATACTGATAAATAACCATTGGATATAACTTTTTCTTATTGTCATTTGTAATTATCAGCAGCATATTCTAAATTTGCAACCGAAAGGAGAATGCTATGATAGAGATAAACGACAAACTGGATGAGAAGCTGCGCCAACAGATGGACGGCAGACTGGAGGAGGACGAGGAACTGCAACTGCGTTTCGTCGCCAAAGCATACGCCATGTGCGAGAACTCCATCGCCGTACTGAGCAATCTGCGCACCAACAAGAGTCACATAGATTATGGTAAGACGAGCGACTTGCTGGGCTTCGAGCCTGTAGGCAGCTACGAGAAGATAGAGTCGATATGGGAGGAGAAGATACTGAGCCGCATACACCCCGACGACCAACGCAGACGACAGCTGCAGGAACTGGCGTTCTGCCAGTTTGTGTGCTCTTTGCACTCGGAGAAGGCGTTCGACTGGCACATGGAGAATACTATGCGCATGGCATACCGCAACGGCAAGTATATACCTACACGTCACCGCATTTTCTACTTCAAAGGTAATGGTCAGCGCGGCGTGTGCTACGCCATCTGCCTCTTCAACATCGCAACAAAGACCAACAAGCTGGCGATAATGAAGAACTCGCTCACGGGCGAGGAACGGCAGATTGACATCGACGAGAAGCAGCTGCTGAGCGAACGCGAAATAACCATCATGAACATGGTGAGCGAGGGACTGCAGAGCAAGGCGATAAGCACCCGACTCGAAATAAGCAAGAACACCGTCGACCGCCACCGGCAGAACATCATCAGCAAGATGCAGGCATCGAACATGGCGGAGGCTTGCCATAAAGCCAAACAGTTAGGATTATTGTAAAAAACAACGAATGATATGAAGAAACTATTTGTAACAGCCATGCTCAGCACTATGGCATTGGCTTCAAACGCACAGAGTCTGGAGAAGATGACTTGGTTCAACGAACCTACCAACTACGAAATCAAAGGCAAGACGCTCACTATGGACGTGCCGGGACATTGCGACTACTGGCGCATTTCGCACTACGGTTTCACCGTCGACGACGCACCGTTCTATTATGCTACCTACGGCGGCGAGTTCGAAGCGAAGGTGAAGGTGTCGGGCGACTACAAGGTGCGCTTCGACCAGGCTGGTCTGATGATTCGCATCGACAAGGAGAACTGGCTGAAGGCTGGCATCGAGTACGTAGACGGCAAGTATAATCTGAGCACGGTGGTGACGCATCACACAAGCGACTGGAGCGTGATAACACTCGACAAGCCGGTCGACTTCGTATGGATTAAGGCTGTGCGCCGACTGGATGCAATCGAGATATTCTACTCGTTCGACGACAAGACGTACACCATGATGCGCAACTGCTGGATGCAGGACAACACACCTGTGCAGGTGGGTCTGGCTACAGCGTGCCCCGACGGTGAGGGATTCAAGGCGAAGTTCGAGAACTTCCAGGTGAAGCACCTACCCGACCAGCGCCGCACAGAGTGGCTTAACAAAAACAAATAGGCGAAGATGAACGGATTTGATAAAATGCGCAGCGGCAAGTTCTACGACTTCAGCGACAAGGAGACGACTGAAAGCCTGATACACGCCAACCAGCTCTGCGCACGCCTTCAGACAATGACTGCAATGGATGCCGATTATCGCACGGTTATCGAGGAACTGATACCCGGCATTCCTGCCTCATCAACCATCAACCCACCGTTTCACTGCGACCATGGTCACGGCATACGTCTCGGTGAGAACGTTTTCGTAAACTATGGCTGCACGATGCTCGACGGCGGACTGATTACGATTGGTGCACATACGCTGATTGGTCCCAACTGCCAGCTTGTTACGCCCAACCACCCTATCGACTATATCGAACGCAGAAAACCCGTGGAGAAATGCAGCCCGATAACTATCGGTGAGGACTGCTGGTTGGGTGCCGGCGTAATAGTATGCCCTGGCGTAACCATCGGTGCCCGAAGCATCATCGGCGCAGGAAGCGTTGTGGTGAAGGATATATCAGAGGATTCGGTAGCGGTGGGCAATCCGGCAAGGGTTATTAAAAAGCTGAAGTAAGAGAGAACAGAATTGTGTAGAATAATATAGTATCGAATACTACAGAATAGAATCGTATAGAAACAAAAACGGATTTATCTGTTTGCTTAGCTGCAAAGCTGCACAAACAGATAAATCCATTTTTTATACTCTCCACCCAGCAATAAGTTGCTGACACAGGATTGCTCGGTTGGTGCAGCGGAGACCGCTGCACCCCCTTAGGGTGGCTGCGTGGGTATGGCAAGGATGCCATACCCTCCTATTTTAATACTCGCCCCAAGCCTTGATACCGATATCCTCAAGCTTAGTAGTGCAGAACGCATAGATGAATGCGCTTGCGAGGCGTGCGTTCGTAATCAGAGGCACGTTGAGGTCGATAGCAGCACGGCGAATCTTGTAACCGTTGGTAAGCTCTGAACTTGTGAGGTTCTTCGGAATGTTCACAACCATGTCGATAGTGTGATTGTGCAGCAAGTCGAGAGCCTTAGGCTCGTTGCCCTCCTCAGACGGCCAGAGCACGTGAGTGTTCCGGATGCCGTTCTCGGTGAGGAACTTGCTTGTACCACCCGTAGCATAGAGGTTGTAGCCGTGGTCGATGAGCATCTTTGCAGCGTCAAGCATAGCCACCTTCTGCTTAGCACCACCGGTAGAGAGAAGGATGTTCTTCTTCGGGATGCGATGACCCACAGAGAGCATACTCTTCAGAAGTGCGGTATTGGTGTCGTCGCCCAAGCAGCCTACCTCGCCAGTAGAGCTCATATCTACGCCGAGCACTGGGTCTGCCTTCTGCAGACGGTTGAACGAGAACTGCGAAGCCTTGATACCAACATAGTCGAGGTCGAAGAGATTCTTGCTCGGCTTCTCAACCGGCAAGCCAAGCATTACGCGTGTGGCAAGCTCGATGAGGTTGATCTTGAGCACCTTGCTCACGAACGGGAACGAACGCGAAGCGCGGAGGTTGCACTCGATAACGAGGATATCGTTGTCGCGAGCCATGAACTGGATGTTGAACGGACCGTTGATGTGTAGCTCCTTAGCAATCTGACGGCCTACACGCTTACAGCGGCGCACGGTCTCGACATAGAGCTTCTGCGGCGGGAACTGGATGGTAGCATCGCCAGAGTGAACGCCGGCGAACTCGATGTGCTCAGAGATAGCGTAAGCGATAACCTCACCGTTCTTTGCCACAGCGTCCATCTCGATTTCCTTAGCGTGCTCGATGAACTTGCTCACCACAACCGGGTGGTCCTCGCTCACGTTAGCCGCAAGCTGGAGGAAGCGCTTCAGCTCGTCCTCGTTAGAGCATACGTTCATGGCAGCACCAGAGAGCACGTACGACGGACGAACGAGTACCGGGAAGCCGACACGATCGATAAAGCGGTCGATGTCATCCATACTTGTGAGGGCGCTCCACTCTGGCTGGTTGATGCCGTTGTTGGTGAGCATCTGCGAGAACTTAGCACGGTCTTCGGCGTTGTCGATGTCCTGAGCCTTTGTACCGAGGATAGGCACGTGCTGCTCGTCGAGGAGCACAGCGAGGTTGTTAGGAATCTGACCGCCGGTAGATACGATCACACCGTTAGGCTGCTCGAGGTCGATGATATCCATAACACGCTCGAAGGTAAGCTCGTCGAAGTAGAGACGGTCGCACATATCGTAGTCGGTAGACACGGTCTCGGGGTTATAGTTAATCATAACCGAGCGGTAGCCCTCCTTGCGGATAGTGTTCAGAGCCTGAACGCCACACCAGTCGAACTCTACAGAAGAGCCGATGCGATAAGCACCCGAACCGAGCACGATGATAGAACGCTTGTCGTTCTCGAAGGTGATGTCGCTCTTCACGCCAGCGTATGTAACGTACAGATAGTTGGTCTGTGCAGGATACTCGGCAGCCAGGGTGTCAATCTGCTTGACAACCGGCAGGATGCCGTAGTTCTTACGACGATTGCGCACGACGAGCGACGCCTTGCGCATCGACTTGAGTTCGTCCTCAAGACCAACGGCACGCGCAATCTGGAAGTCGGTGAATCCGTACACCTTAGCGGTGCGCAGGAGCTCCTTGTCGAGAGTGTTGATATTGCACTTCTTCATAGCCTCATCGATGTCGATGATGTGCTGGAGTTTCTCAAGGAACCACTTGTCGATCTTTGTAAGTTCGTGGATCTGGTCGACGGTGTAGCCCTTATGCATAGCCTTAGAGATGACGAACACACGCTTGTCGGTCGGCTCGCGCAGAGCTGCGTCGATATCGTCAATCTCAAGTTCCTTATTCTCTACGAAGCCGTGCATACCCTGACCAATCATACGCAGACCCTTCTGTATAGCCTCCTCGAAGTTGCGACCGATAGCCATCACCTCGCCTACCGACTTCATTGAAGAGCCAAGCTCCTTGTCTACGCCGCGGAACTTAGAGAGGTCCCAACGCGGAATCTTGCAGACAACATAGTCGAGTGCAGGCTCGAAGAATGCAGATGTGGTCTTTGTCACAGAGTTCTTCAACTCGAACAAGCCGTAGCCCATACCGAGCTTAGCCGCAACAAAGGCAAGCGGATAGCCCGTAGCCTTAGAAGCGAGAGCAGAAGAACGGCTCAGACGAGCGTTCACCTCGATTACGCGGTAGTCTTCCGACTGCGGGTCGAAGGCGTACTGCACGTTACACTCACCGACGATGCCGATGTGGCGGATAATCTTGATAGCGAGAGCGCGCAGCTTGTGATATTCAGAGTTGGTGAGGGTCTGCGACGGAGCGATAACGATTGACTCGCCAGTGTGGATACCGAGTGGGTCGAAGTTCTCCATGTTGCAGACTGTGATACAGTTGTCGTAGCGGTCGCGCACCACCTCGTACTCAATCTCCTTCCAGCCCTTGAGACTCTTCTCTACGAGCACCTGCGGAGAGAACGAGAACGCCTTCTCAGCGATTTTCACGAGTTCTTCCTCGTTATCTGCGAAACCCGAGCCGAGTCCGCCGAGAGCGTAAGCAGCGCGGATGATGACCGGGTAACCCAGTTCGGCAGCAGCCTTGCGTGCCTGCTCCATGTTCTCGCAAGCCTCGCTCTTGATAGTCTTTACGCCGATCTCGTCGAGCTTCTCAACGAAGAGCTCACGATCTTCGGTGTCGATGATAGCCTGCACCGGTGTACCGAGCACACGCACGTTGTACTTGTCGAGGATGCCATTGCGGTAGAGTTCAACACCGCAGTTGAGCGCGGTCTGTCCACCGAACGAGAGGAGGATGCCGTCAGGACGCTCCTTCTTGATTACTTCCTCTACGAAGTAAGGCTGTACGGGAAGGAAATATATCTGGTCGGCAACGCCTTCCGATGTCTGCACTGTTGCGATGTTCGGGTTGATGAGCACTGTCTCTATGCCCTCTTCGCGCAGAGCTTTAAGCGCCTGCGAACCAGAGTAGTCGAACTCGCCCGCTTCGCCAATCTTCAAGGCACCCGAACCGAGCAATAACACTTTCTTTATATTTTCGTCTTTCATTTATTCTAATGTTTAATGATTAATGTTTAATGCTTAATCAGGCTACGCCCGACAACACAAAACTTAAACATTTGGATTTTCACTTTTTGTTCTTCACTCTTCAGTTAGTTCATAGCCTCTACGAACTTGTCGAACATAAACTCTGTATCAACCGGACCTGAGCAAGCCTCCGGGTGGAACTGGCTTGAGAACCAAGGCTTCGACTTGTGGCGAATGCCCTCGTTCGATCCGTCGTTCATATTCACGAAGAGCTCTTCCCAATCGGCACCGAGTGTCTTAGCGTCTACTGCGTAGCCGTGGTTCTGCGATGTTACGAAGCACTTCTCTGTGCCTACCATGCGCACCGGCTGGTTGTGTGAGCGGTGGCCGTACTTTAGCTTGTAGATATGTGCGCCTGCTGCCTTAGCGAGGAGCTGGTTGCCCATGCAGATACCGCAGATAGGCTTGTCGGAGAGGCTCATCTGCTTCTGGATAATCTTCACTGCAGCCTCGCACATGTCGGGGTCGCCAGGACCGTTGGCAAGGAACAATCCATCGAACTCCATGTCGGTATAGTCGTAGTTCCAAGGCACACGAATCACCTCGCAACCGCGGTTGATGAGGCAGCGAATGATGTTGGCCTTCACGCCGCAGTCGACGAGCACCACCTTCTTCTTAGCACCCTCGTTGTAGCGGATAATCTCCTTGCAGCTCACCTTATCCACGAAATTAACTCCAGCATACTCGGCTGTCGGCACGTTCTCGGGCTCGTCGTCGAAGATAATCTTACCCATCATAACGCCGTGCTCGCGCAGCACCTTAGTAAGTTCGCGCGTGTCGATGCCGGTGATGCCCGGTACATGCTCACGTTTGAGCCACTCGGCAAGACTCTCTACGGCATTCCAATGGCAGTACTGCTCGCTGTAGTCAGCCACGATGATAGCCGAAGCGTAGATTTTGTCACTCTCCATGAATGTAGGCAGTCCGTTCTCCTCAGTGGTGAACGGTGGCACACCATAGTTACCAACCAACGGATAGGTCAGAGTCATTAGCTGTCCGGCGTACGAAGGGTCGGTGAGCGACTCCGGGTAGCCCATCATAGCAGTGTTGAAAACTACCTCGCCTGCCACCGGTGCTTCATAACCGAACGACTTTCCGTGGAACTTGGTTCCGTCTTCCAATACTAAAGTTACATTTCTCATATTTATATATCTTCTCGAATTAATTTTTATTCGTTGTTAGTTTTATCGCGCACAGACGCCCTGGAAGCGCAAAAGTCGATCCTCTGTGTTCACTTTTGCCCTTTCAGGGCGTGTTTGTTCATGGTTGTTTTGGAGTTCATCCTCTTCTTTATACCACAAAACGTGTATTCTACTTGTGTTCGTCACAACGCCAAGGCTCAACTTCGATGTATGTATGCGAAGCCTTGTTCTACTTCTGTCGGTCGATGAAGTTGACGAACGCCTGGTTGCAGAGTTTTGTTCCGCCTGGCGTTGGATACTTGCCTGTGAAGTACCAGTCGCCGTGGTGGTCGGGGATGGCTTCATGCAGTCCGTCTATCGACTGGAACACGAGTTCAACCGGTGTCTTCAGACCTTCCGGTCGGAGCATATCTACCACTTTTCGGTTTATCTCCTCCGCTGTGAAGGGTTTGTATATGTCGCGCACGCAGTTGCGCATCATGCTTTTGGGTTTGAGCAGTTCGAGCTTGCACGCCTCATAGACGCGCTGTAGCAGGTCGTTCATACCGCGCTCGCGTATCAGTTCGATGGTGGCACGAAAGGCACAGAACTCCTCCAGACGCGGCATGTCAATGCCGTAATAGTCGGGGTAGCGTATCTGCGGAGCCGACGACACGACGACAATCTTCTTCGGGTGCAGGCGGTCGAGGATGCGCAGGATGCTCTCCTTGAGCGTCGTTCCGCGCACGATAGAGTCGTCTATCACCACGAGGTTGTCTACGCCAGGCTCTATGCATCCGTATGTTATGTCGTAGACGTGCGACGCGAGGTCGTTGCGCGAGTTGCCTTCGGTGATGAAGGTGCGCAGCTTTATGTCCTTTATAGCCACTTTTTCGGAGCGCACGTATGTGTCGAGAATAGCGTGCAGTTCCTCGTCGGTCGGTTCGTGGTCGAGTTGTTGTATCTGCTGCACCTTCTGTCGGTTGAGACATTTCTTGAAGCCCGAGAGCAATCCGTAGTAAGCTACCTCAGCTGTGTTCGGTATGAACGAGAACACGGTGTGGTTGATGTCTCCATCTACGGCATCGAGCACTTGCGGCACGAGCAGTTCGCCGAGGCGTTTGCGCTCGCGATAGATGTCGCGGTCGGAACCGCGACTGAAGTATATGCGTTCGAACGAGCAAGCCGAGTCGCCGCGCTGTTCGAGTATGCGCTCCATGCGCACCTCTCCGCTGCGGTTCACGAGCAGCGCATTGCCGGGCTGCAGCTCTTTGATATCGTCGCATTCGAGGTCGAACGTCGTTTGCAGCACCGGGCGTTCGGATGCTACGGCTACGAACTCGTCGTTCTGGTAGTAGAACGCTGGTCGTATTCCCCACGGATCGCGCATAGAGAACATCTCGCCCGACCCAGTGAGTCCGCACATCACGTAGCCACCGTCGAAGTTGGGCATTGTGGTGCGCAACACGTTCGCCATATCCATATGGTTGTCGATATAGCTGGTTATGTCCATGCCTTCGAGTCCGAGCTTCTTGGCATCAACAAAGTTGCGTTCGGCTTCGCGGTCGAGGCGGTGGCCCATCAGTTCGAGCAGAGTGTAACCGTCGCTGTAGATGCGTGGGAACATACCCTGCGCGAGCATCTGCTGGAATATCTCGTCGATATTAGTCATATTGAAGTTGCCGCAGATGCAGAGGTTTTTAGCCTGCCAGTTGTTGCGGCGCAGGAAAGGATGCACGTATGCGAGTCCTTTCTTTCCGGTCGTGGAGTAACGCAGGTGTCCCATGTAGAGCTGTCCGGCGAAGGGCAGATGGTTCTTTGCAAACTCGGCATCGGCGAGCAGTTCGGGCGAGAGTCGGGCGTACTCTTTCTGCACGCGTCCGAATATCTCGGTAATGGCATCCTTGCCTTCGGCACGCTCACGGAATATGTATTCTGTTCCGGGCATTCCGTCGAATTTTACACATGCCATTCCGGCACCTTCCTGTCCGCGGTTGTGCTGTTTCTCCATCATCAGATAGAGTTTGTTGAGTGCGAACATCCACGTGCCGTACTTCTCCTGATAGTATTCGAGCGGTTTGAGCAATCGTATCATTGCCACACCGCATTCATGTTTCAACGGTTCCACGATACTTCTATTATGTGTTTAAATGTGTTTCGATTGAAGATTATTACTGTATAGGTAAAAATTAAGCGCCAAGACAAATAGCCCGACGCTTATCATATGCTTAACAGCACTAATTTCTAACAATATTAACTACCAATGAAGCCACAGACGTCAAGATACCAACAAACGTGAACCACAACGTCGTAGACTGACCAATAGCCGAGTTCTTTGCCTTGGTACTATTGGGCTCCACATAGATATAATCATTCTGCTGCACATAGTAGTACGGCGAATTGATAATATTGGCATCATTAAGGTTGATACGATGGAATTCTTTCTGACCATCAGCTCTCTCACGTATAAGAATAACATTGTCACGACGGCCATAGATGGTAAGATCGCCTGCCTGGGCAAGAGCCTCAAGCACACTCATCTTCTCCGTTGTCACGGGCACCACTTTGGGCGATGTCACCTCACCGGCAACCGTCACACGATAGCTTGACATTGCAACAGTGACAACCGGATTCTCCGAATCGGCAAGATACGGCTTCACTTTGCTCTTTATGAGTTCCTCACACTCGTTCTTGGTAAGTCCTGCCACATGAAGAGTTCCTACAACCGGGAATTCAATATTACCGTCATTATTTACAAGATACGGGATGAGCGAACCGGTCGAGCCTCCCAGTTTGCCGTCAGCACTCAACGTGCTGCCCATTGCGAGGTTGAAAGGCTTTGAAGTAGCCGGATCTGAAGTGACGACAGTGATTGTCAGTTGATCCTTAGGCATAATACGAGCATCGTACAAACCCTTTGAAGCAGCAAGGCTTATAGAGTCTATATTCTTGAAGTAAGCTACTTTCTGTGCCGACTTGCAACTGCCCATAAGCAAGATTATTGCAATCAAGGCCGGGAAAAAGAAGAGATTCTTCATAACAATTATTCTGTCTATGTTTAAATATCGTCTGCAAAAATACTACTTATTTCTGATACTGACAAGTTTTTACAGACTCATTTATCATATTTTAGAAACTAAATGCACTGCTTTGGCGAAAGACGGCGAACGCCACCCAC
>ULZG01011764.1_pt1 | contig 33912 bp, 26 predicted proteins | sample 1962881 | NCBI WGS metagenome assembly ULZG01 (sample SAMEA4835883, study PRJEB28245) | human gut metagenome | biome: gut microbiome; material: fecal sample | place: Denmark | collected 2008 | reverse complement strand
GCATACCTCCTATACAGAGGCACGTCGGGAAAAATAATTCTCCCGACGAGTGCATCCGGTGGGAAGGTCGTCGGGAGAATTTTTAAAAATTTGTACAAAACATGCGTGTGTTTTGTACAAAAAACGCACAAAAAGAGATGCGTTCGGGGAGAAATTTCCCCGTTTGCGGGATGCAACAAGCAGCACTGCGGCAGGTGTGCCGTAGCGACCGATGCATGTTTTCCTCAAAAATCAGGGACGCTTCGCTTTAGTATCTGCACTTTTTTTCGGTCTGACGCCTAAGCAGCTTCTGGCTCCCTTCTGGAATTTCTTCTCCAGGCTTTACCTCGTGGATGACGAGCTCAGTTCCTTCGTTGATACTTTTTTCGATGATTCTCAGTAGCGTGAGGTACTCAAATTTTATCCGGTGTATCTGTTCTATCGCGCGGAAGAACGTATACAGGGTACTGATCTGGTAGTTGCGACTGTCGGAACAGGTATGGGTACCTGTGCCTGTAATGCGCTGAATCTCACTTTTCGACACGCGTGCCGAACGGTATTGCCGATCGAGGAAACGCTTGAGGGTTATCAACAAAAATCTCTTTTGTTTTTCCGTTACTTCACACGAACGATAGAGTACGTGCATGAATCTTACCATAATTCTTCATAATGTTTGGTTTTGCTATTTCTCTGCCGTTTATGGCAGAGGTTAATACACTCTCAGTGCGTATTTTTACGCACAGAAAGCGGAGAAACACCGAAATTCATCGACTGAAGTAACTTGATTGCAGATGTTGCCGTGCGTGTTGTTAAGCCTTTCTGTCGGCGGGTTTACCTGGCAGTAACGGTGCCGAAAGGGGCTTAAAAGCGGACTTTCTGACGAACCGGACGGTGATGTCTGGAATCGGGTTTTGAAGTCTACGGGGGCAAAGATAGAATAATCTTTGAATTGGCGTGTTCTCCGGACTGGAAAACTTTCCTTCGCCTTCGGTTTGTTCCGTTTCCGTGGTTCTGTTTCGGCTCTTCAGGTCGGCGGAACACGCGGGGCGGTCGAAATCGGGGTTGTGAAATCGGCTTCAGCTGGCAGAGCGTCCTTCGCCTCCGGTTTGTTCCGTTTCCGTGGTTCTGTTTCGGCTTTTCAGGTTGGCTGGACACGCGGGGCGGTCAAAATCGAACTGCGAAATCAAGCTTCGGCGTGAGGAATGTTTTTCGGAACGGAAAACTTCCTTTGATTATATCTTTGTTTATAATATAAAAAGGAAAGGGTGGTGCCACTGGTGGTGACACCCGTGTTCCGCTTTCGAGAATAAGTATTTGTAAACCAGTGCGGTAAGTGTGACACTTATGGTGACACTAGTGGTGCCATCGGTGCTCCGCTTTCCGGGTTTACGCATTTCCTAACCTATTAAAAAAGTGAAGAATATGGGTTGTGTAGATTTAAAAATCCCTGGGAAACAAGGATTTATGGCGCTCTCTAGGCGCCTGTTGAACACGATGTTCGACGAAATGTATGGCAGGATGCATACAGAGGCGGAAGCCTACGTGTATTTGCTCATGAAAGCATGCTTCAGCGATCAGGGGGAAGGACCGGGGGAGCTGAAAAGGGGGGAAATGGTGTATTCGGTGCGCGAGTTGAGTATGCGTTTCGGATGGAGCAAGAGGAAGGTGATACGTTTTCTTGCCCGATTGAGGCTGGAAGGGGTGGTAAGCACGGCGCGTACCGCCCACGGCTCGAAGCTGAAGCTGCTGTATTACGAGGAACTGTGCCACCTGAAGGTGAGCCGCAAGTCGGGCGAGCGTCCCAAGAACCTGACCGACGAGTCGTTCGATGTGTTCTGGGAGCAGTACCACGCACTGACGCAGCAGCCCGCACTCGACATCGAGGCGGCGCGCAAGGCGTGGGGCAAGCTGACGCTGGCCGAGCGGGAGGAGGCTATCGGCAACATGGAGATGTATCTCTGTCTGCTGCCGTCCATCGATCGGGCAAGGTCGGCGCTCAACTATCTGCTGATGAAGAGTTTCGTGATCAATTGAGGGGTACCGGATGTAAGAATTGGATGATCTGACTATGAAAAAGATTTGTTTTCCGAGGATTCGGAAAGGCTATGGAAAACTGGTTTCTGTGTTGCGGCGCAGGGTAGGACGAAAACGGACGGAGCGATTGCCGGCGCAGGGGAGTGAGGCGGAACGTTATGAGAATGAGCAGCTTGCGGTGATGCAGCATTCGGCGGTGCAATGTGAAGATGAGCGGCATGAAGCGGTGCAATGTGAGGCGGGAGGTTTTGAGGATGAACAGCGTGGAAATGAACAGCTTGCGGATGAGCAGCATGCGGTGATGCAATGTGAAGATGAGCGGCATGAAGCGGTGCAATGTGAGGCGGGAGGTTTTGAGGATGAACAGCGTGGAAATGAACAGCTTGCGGAGGAACAGCATTCGGCGGTGCAATGTGAAGATGAGCTGCGTGGAAATGAACGGCTTGCGATGGAACAGCATGAAGATGAGCGGCGTGAGAATGAGCATCACGGAAAAGCCGAAGCGTGCAATCAGCGGCAATGTCCTTTGCGGGAGTTTTGCTTGAAGAGGTTCTCCGAAAAGCGGGATGCTCATGCTGCCGGCGGTGCTTCTCCGGATAAAGCGAAACGGTAATGTATCGGGTTGATTTTCAGGCGATGCGGCGTGAGGATGATGCAACATGGAAATGAACGATGTGGGGCTGAGTTTCAGGATGAGTAACGGAGGATGATGCAGCATGAGAAAGAACAGCATGAGAGGAAAATCAGCTTTCCGGCAAAATCCGAACACTAATGCATCGGGTTGATTTTCAGGCGATGCAGCGTGAAGCGGTGCAATGTGAGGCGGAACGTTATGGGGATGAACGACGTGAAGCGGTGCAGCATGAAGATGAACAGCGTGAGAATAAGCATCTACTTGATTTTCAGCAGATACTACTTCAAGAATTAGAAAAACAACAGTAAAATTATTTTTAAAGATTACAGGGGGAATGATTTACGCAGAAGAAATAGAAAGAGCCGTTTTAGGAGCCTGTCTGCTGGAGCGGACGGCACAGTCGACGGCACTGAAGAGCCTGCGGGCGGAGATGTTTTACATTACGGCGCACCGGGCGGTGTTCGAGGCCATCAGCGCACTGTATGCGCGGGGAGCGGCGGTGGACATGCTCACGGTGTGCGAGGAACTGCGTGCTTCGGGACGACTGGACGAGGCGGGCGGTCCGTTTGCAGTGGCGAAGCTGGCGGGCGAGGTGGCTACGTCGGCGCATCTGGAGTATCACTGCACCATCTTGTTCCAGTACTTCCTGCGCAGGCGACTGGTGGAGGTGCTGACGCGGGAGCTGGCGGCGGCAAACGACATGACGTGCGACGTGTACGATGTGCTGATCGGCACGCAGCGGGAACTGGGGGCGCTGCTCGACGACTCGCCGCTGGAGAATCACCTGCACCCCATGCCGGAGGTGATGGAGGACACGGTGGCGCTGGTGGACCGCCGGCAGGAGCTGTCGGTGAACGGACTCACGGGGGTGCCTACGGGCTTGCAGCGCCTGAACGAGATGACGGGAGGATGGCAGCCGGGCAACCTGATTTTCACGGCGGCGCGTCCGGCGGACGGAAAGACGGCACTCGACTTGTTCTTTGCGCGTCAGGCGGCGATGGCGGGGGTGCCGGTGGTGTTCTTCACGCTGGAGATGACGGCTTCGGAGCTGGGCGAGCGCATGGTGCTGGCGGAGAGCCGTGCCGATCCGCTGCGCATCCGGCAGGGGAAGCTTACGGCGGAGGAGGTGGAGGATGTGCATCGCACGGCGGAACGGATGAGTGCGCTGCCGGTGCATGTGGACGATACGCCGTACATCAATGTGGATCAGTTGTGTGTCATCGCCAAGTCGCTGCGGGCGAAGGGGGAGCTGGGGCTGCTCATCGTGGACTATCTGCAACTGCTTGCCACGGTGAATCCGGGGCGTACGCGCGAGCAGGAGGTGGCGGAGTGCAGTCGCAAGCTGAAGGGGCTGGCACGATCGCTGGGCTGTCCGGTCATCGTGTCGAGCCAGCTCAACCGTCAGGCGGAGGATCGGGCGGGGAGTCCGGAACTGCGTCACCTGCGCGAGAGCGGGGCGATAGAGCAGGATGCCGATCTGGTGATTCTGCTGCACCGTCCGGAGCGGTATCACATCCGGGTGGATCCCGACACGGGCTGCTCGACCAAGGGCATGGGGATCGCTACCCTCGCCAAGCATCGTAACGGGGCGACGGGGAAAGTGTATTACGGGTACAATCCCAGCATGACGAAAATCGGCGAGTTCGAGGGCGTGCATGTGGCTGTACCGGGAAAATCGTATAAGGAGAAAAACTATGAAGGAAAGATCGGTGACATATTCGGTGGTGCCGCGCGTTGATCCGCGGGACCTTTCGGCGGGGGTGACGTACTACGCCCGGGCTCAGGCGCGCGGGGTGGTGTCGCTTGCCGACATGGCGGTGCGCATTCAGGAGCGTTGCACGGTGACCAAGGCGGACACGCTGGCGGTGCTTACGGCGCTGGAGGAGGAGATCGGCAACGGGCTGTGCAACGGGGAGATTATCCGTCTGGGCGACATCGGTTCGCTGCAGGTGGGGGTAAAGAGCGAGGGCGTGAAGTGCGAGGCCGACTTCCGTCCGTCGATGCTGGGCAAGGTATGGGTGCATTTTCGTCCGGGCACCGTACTGAAGGAGATGATGGACGATTTGGCCTTCGAGCGGGTGGCTCCGCACAAGAAGGTGGTACGACGTAAAAAGTGAGGTGTACGATGAAAAAAGATGAATCCGACGGAACATTCCGTCTGCGTATCTACGGCAAGGCAGAGCTGGCTTGCCTGTATTTTCCGAACCGTTCGCCGGAGACGGCACGGCGCAACTTGTACCGGTGGATGTACCGCTGTCCTTCCATCCGCGAGGGGCTGGCGGCACTGGGACACGACAAGCATCGCAAGTTTTTCCTGAAACCGGAGGTGGAGGTGATCGTGAGGGGGCTGGGAGAGCCGTAAGGAAAAGAAGAAAGAAAAGAGGAATTTTCCCCCCTGCCTGTGAGGTTGGCGGACGGCTTTCACTCTGTAATATTATATTTTGTGCTATGTTTAGTAGATTATTTCGTATTTTTGCCGTTAAATAACTATTGGCAATGAAACTGGATTGGGTAAAGACAAGAGTAGGTTCAGAATAACACCCGTTCCACCGATGGCTATGTATCTCCTGAAAGGGCACTGAGCATGGTAGATGCTAATAGGCAAATTTGGAGAGGTGTATGTTAGAAACAGTGATTAAAAATACGGATGATTTTGTCGTTTCAGTTCCAAAAACTGAACGAAAAAAATATGGCCAGTTTTTTACGAATGGGACGACGGCTGCTTATATGGCTTCACTGTTCAATTTCGATCTCTCAAAGCCTGAAATCCATATACTGGATGCCGGTGCGGGGACAGGCATCTTGTCGGCAGCGGCTGTCGACAGGCTGGTGGCATTAGGTTATAAGGGTAAGATTCTGCTTACCTGCTATGAAACCGATAAAAGGGTCTTGCCTGTTCTGGAAGCTAATCTTGATTTGCTTCATTGTGAGTATGGGATTGAGTATACGGTGTTTCGCGATAATTATATCACTTCGCAGGATTTTGAAGGGAATACATTGTTCTCCGTGCCAGATCGGGTATATGATTACGTGATCGGTAATCCTCCTTATCTCAAAATACCGAAAGAGGCGGATGAGGCAAAAGTAATGCCCGGTATATGCTACGGAGCTCCTAATTTGTATTTTCTTTTTTGGGCCATGGGCATCCACAACCTGAAAGAGGGGCAGGAACTGGTATATATTGTTCCACGTTCATGGACGTCGGGAGCTTATTTCAGAAAGTTCAGAGAATATGTGTTCAAGAACTGTGTCATTACCGATATGCACTTGTTCGAAAGCCGGGATAAGGTTTTCGACGGTGAATCGGTGTTGCAGGAAACGGTCATCATAAAGGTGAAGAAGACAACAGTTAAACCGGATTATATCCATATAACTTCTTCTTCTACCTCCAGCTTTTCTGACTTGAATACTTTTCGGGCTTCTTACGATACAATTGTGTCACGGAATCAGTTTGTATATTTGGTGACCAATGAAAGTGATGCGGCTGTGCTTGCAATGATTAATCGTTTTGATAAGACGCTTCCGGATATAAATTTGCGTATGCAGACGGGGCTGATAGTCGATTTCAGAACGAGGGAAGTACTTCGTGACCAGCTTGAGGATGGATCATATCCCCTTTTATATTCACAGCATATCCGAAACGGGAGGGTTGTATGGCCATTGGGAAAAGAAGGGGAAGTGATAAAGACTGACCGGAAAGCGTTCCTGCAGGAAAACAGTGATTTTCTTTTGGTAAAGCGATTCACGTCGAAAGAAGAGGAACGGAGACTACAGTGTGGCATATACCTGAAACAAAGGTTTCCGCAATTTCCGTATATCAGCACTCAAAATAAAATAAACTTTATAAAATGTGATTCTCCTTGTGTCACCTATGGCTTATATGTATTGCTGAATTCCAGTTTTTATGATAAATACTATAGGATATTGAATGGTTCTACTCAGGTTAATTCTACTGAAATCAATCAGATACCGGTTCCCGACAGAACTGTAATAGAAAATATGGGAAGGGAGTTGATGCACAAAGAGTTATCGGTCACAAGTTGTAATGAAATATTGAATAAATGGATAAGCTAGAATCAGTAAAGGATTTGTTGGAGAGAATCAATATGCCTTTAAGGCAGCAAAGTGAACTCTGTTGTCTGACCCTTCTTGCAATGGCTGGCCTGAAAGAGGATATGCCTTGGTGTGAAGCGGCCAGTGAATGGATCAGAATACATGATATTATTTCTTTTATTGCGGATAATTACGGCATCGTGTATGCCGAGAATTCGCGAGAGACTTTTCGTAAACAGGCTATACATCCCTTCAGAACTGCCGCGCTGATAGAGGATAACGGTAAATCTACCAACAGTCCTAATTATCGGTATCGGATAACGCCTGAGTTTTTGGATGTTATTCGTTCTTTATCTGATAGTAGGGAAGGTACAGGCAAGGAAAGTGCGGCTCTTGTGCGGTTTCTTGACAAGCATGATACGTTGTCTGAAATATATGCTTCCAAAAAGAAGATGCAAAAGATGCCTGTCAAAATCAATGGTAAGGATTTTACGTTTAGTCCTGGAAAACACAATCAGTTGCAGAAAGCTATTCTGGAGGAATTTGCGCCTCGGTTTGCACCTCATGCCGAATGTCTGTATGTGGGTGATACCATCAAGAAGGATATGATAAAGAATGTAGAGAAATTATCTTCTCTCGGTTTTGAGATTACCTTACATGATAAAATGCCGGATGTCGTTTTGTACAGGGAGGATAAAAACTGGATATACTTTATAGAATCAGTCACATCTGTCGGACCGATGGATCCTAAAAGGATACTGGAGATTGAAACGATGACAAGAAATGTAACCGCTGGCCGTATATATGTGACTGCTTTCCTTGACTTTGCTACGTTTAAGAAATTTTCCGCACAGCTTGCTTGGGAAACTGAGGTCTGGATAGCTGATATGCCGGACCATATGATTCATTTGAACGGGGATAAATTTCTTGGGCCTCGTTGACAGGATTTATTCTTGTTAAAAAAGATATTTCGGGCTGCACCCTTGGCGGTGTAGCCCGTTTTTTTATCCCCCTCCCCTTGCATCACAAACTTAACCGTTTTGAAACAGGAATGCCACATCGGCGTTTCGCTTTTGAAATACGCTGCATCTAATTTTGCGCACAGGAAATTAAGGTTTTTTAGGTAATGACAACACCTTAATATCCAGACAGATAAAAAAACAGGCAAAATAAAAAACGGGTTAGGAGATTTACAATTTAAACATAGCATGAAAAAAATTGCAGCGTATTTAGTTTGGTTTGTGTTGGTTGCTGGATTGCCCCTCATGGCATGCAGCAAGGATGAGGCGACAGAAGTTGCATCGGACAGCTTTGGCGTCAGTTTCGATTGCCCGTCGCTGATAGAAGTCAGCAAGGGCGGAGAATACACCTTTCAGGTGGAAGGCGGAGAGGAACCGCAGGCATCGGATGTGCTGGTGCTGGAGTCGACCGACGGCATTTCGTACACCTGCACACTGGTGAGTGTGTCGGAAAACAGCTTTACCGTAAAGATTTCGGAAGGATGCGAGAGTGGTACGTACCGGGTGTTCATCAAGCGGGGCGACCGCAAGAAACAGATCGGCAGTACTTATATTAATATTGTAGAGGGAATGGACTTTACGCCGGATGCCGGAACAACGGTGTACGGGGTGGTTTCGACTGCCGACGGACCGGTGCCGGGGGTAGTGGTTTCGGATGGCGTGGAAGTGACCGTCACCAATGAGCAGGGTATCTACCAGCTCCAGTCGGACAAGGAGTGGGGATATGTGTTCATCTCTGTTCCTGCGGGTTACGAGGTGCCTGCCGAAGGGGTGCTCCCTCAGTTCTACAAGATGATGAAGGGCGACGCTTCTACTGCCGAGCGGGTGGACTTCTCGCTGACGGCGGTGGACGGACAGGATGACTATAAGGTGCTGGTGCTGGGCGATATGCATCTGGCAAACCGTACGGGCGACCTGAAGCAGTTCATGGAGTTTACCAGCGACCTGAACGCTTACCGTGCGCTGCACCAGCAGGAAAAGATGTATGCCATCGCGCTGGGCGACATGACCTGGGACCTGTACTGGTATTCCAACAGTTACGCGCTGCCCGAGTACCTGAACACCATCAACTCGCAGGTGAAGGGGCTTCAGATTTTCCATACCATCGGAAATCATGACTACGACTATAAGGCGACGAACGACCGGGATGCGGAGAGCCGTTTCATGGATTACATCGCGCCTACTTATTATTCATTTAACTTGGGAAAGGTACACTACGTGGTGCTGGATGACATCGATTGCAGCAATTACGACGGTACGACTTCGCGCGACTACGAGAAGCGGGTATCGGCCGGACAGCTGAGCTGGCTGGCAAAGGACTTGTCGCACGTAGACAAGTCGGTGCCGCTGGTGGTAGTGATGCACGCGCAGGTGTTCTATCCTTCGCAGACGGACGGCTTCAAGGTGGATCACGACGCGGTGAACACGACGCAGCTGCTGAACGTGCTGGACGGCTACAAGGTGCATTTCATTACCGGACATACACACATGAACTATAACGTGACGCCCGATGATGCCGTGACTGGCGGACGGGAGGTGTACGAACATAACACGGGTGCTATCTGCGGCTCCTGGTGGTGGTCGGGCTACCTTACTTCGGGCGTGCACCTCAGCCCCGACGGTACGCCGGGCGGTTATGCTATCTGGAGCGTGAACGGTACGGACATGGAGTGGATGTACAAGGCTACGGGATGGACGGAGGATTACCAGTTCCGCAGCTACGACCTGAACAACGTGCATTTCTCGCTGGCGGATGTGCCGCAGATGCCTGCCGGTGTACCGGCTTCGGTCAAGAAGGAGTACATGAAGTATGTGGATGCTTATCCGGGAAATCAGGACAATGAGGTGCTGATCAATATCTGGAACTGGAACCCGCGCTGGACGCTGAAGGTGACCGACGAAAACGGCAATACGCTGACTCCCGAGGAGGTATGGGCGTACGACCCGCTGCACGTGGCGGCTATGAGCGTGAAGCGTTTCAACTCGTCGACGCTGACTTCTACGCCGAGCTTCATTACCGAGAAGTTCCCGCATTTCTTCAAGGTGAAGGCTGCCGATGCCGACGTGGACCTGACCATCACCGTGTGCGACGAGTTCGGACACCAGTGGACGGAGAACATGCAGCGTCCGAAGGCTTTCTCGACGGATGCTTACTTGCCTCGCTGACTTAACTTATGTTTTACTTAATACTTATTTATGAAAGTTTTCAATTCGTACGTGTTGGGCTTGTTGCTGTTGCTGGCAGGCAGTATCTCTACGCTGTCGGCACAGAACAGGAAGGTATCGGGTAAGGTACTGGATGCCTTACAGGAACCGCTTGTAGGGGTTTCGATTCGCATTGAGGGGACTACTCAGGGAACAATTACTGATGTAGACGGTGCGTTCGATGTACAGGTACCTGCCGCAGGGGCAACCCTGGATTTCTCTTATGTGGGCTACCTCACACAAAAGGTGAAGGTGAAGCCGGGACAGAAAAACATTGTGGTATATATGCAGGAAGATGCCATCATGCTGGATGAGGCGGTGGTAGTAGGTTACGGTACGCAGAAGAAGGTGAACCTGACGGGTGCCGTGGCTACGGTGGGCAGCGAGAAGCTGGAGAACCGTGCCACTCAGTCGCTGGCCAGCATGCTGCAAGGTTCGGTACCGGGCTTGAACGTCACTACTTCTTCGGGTGTGCCGGGTAGCTCGCCCGATATCAACGTGCGTGGTGTGACTTCCATCAACAGCTCGGGTCCGCTGGTGCTGATAGACGGTGCGGTGGGCGAACTGGACCGTGTGAACCCGAACGATGTGGAGTCTATCTCGGTCATCAAGGATGCGTCGGCTGCGGCGGTATATGGCGCGCGTGCGGCATTCGGTGTGATTCTGGTCACCACCAAGTCGGGCTCGGCGCAGGACGGTAAGGCTACCGTGCGCTACAGCGGCCGTCTGGGATGGCAGGCTCCTACCACGACTACCGACTACGAAACGACCGGTTACTGGTCGGTGTATACGGTGAATACCTTCTGGCAGGCGAAGAACGGAACTAACTACGTTGACTATACCGACTACGACATGCAGCAGCTGCTGGCTCGTGTGAACGACAAGACGGAAAATCCCGACCGCCCGTGGGTGGTGGAGGACGTGCGCAACGGACGCCGCCAGTGGGTGTACTACGGCAACTACGACTGGTGGCACATGTTGTACAACGACCGTCGTCCTACTCAGCAGCACAGCATCTCGCTGAGCGGGGGCACGAAGGATGTGAAATACCTCGTGAGCGGGGCGTACGATTATCAGAAGGGTATCCTGAACATGAATCCGGATATCTACCGCAAGTATAATCTGCGTTCGAAGATTGACTTTACCATCAACCGCTATGCTACGCTGAGCAACAATACTTCGTTCTATGGCTCGCAGTATTCGTTTCAGGGGAATGGCAGTATCGACGATACCATCGGTTACAGCGGACGTCATGCGCTGGCGTGCTTCCCGATGAAGAATCCGGACGGCTCATGGCTGTACGGTATTCCTTACCTGAACTACAAGGTGGCTAACGGACGTCACATTATGCTGGGAGAGGGTTCGCACCGCAACGTGGACCGTACGACGGACTTCTCGAATACGACACGGCTGGTCATCAAGCCGATTGAACAGCTGAGCCTGACGGGTGACTTTACGTATCGTCTGTATCAGACACGCAATACACACCGTTCCAACAACTTGTTCTACCGCGAGTATCCGGACGGACCGATGGAGTCGTATGCTACCGGAGCAGGTCTGAACCAGCTGACTGAATCGGTGAACACACGCAACTATTATTCGGCCAACGTGTATGCCAACTACGAGGATACCTTCGGCGAGGCACATCACGTGACGGCTATGGCGGGTTTCAACTACGAGCGGATGCACCTGAAAAATGTTTCGGCTGCGGGACAGAACCTGACTTCTACTTCGCTGGACGACCTCGACCTGGTGGGACAGAATGCCGAGGGAGAAGTGCTGACCGAAGTGGGCGGCGGACAGAATGAGTATGCGCTGGCTGGTTTCTTCGGCCGTGTGAACTATGACTACAAGGGACGTTACCTGCTGGAGGCGAGCGGACGTTACGACGGTACGTCGCGTTTTGCTGCCGGAAGCCGCTGGGGATTCTTCCCTTCGGGTTCGGTGGGATGGCGTATCTCCGAAGAGCCGTTCTTCAAGCCGCTGAGCGAATATGTGGACAACCTGAAGCTGCGTGCTTCGTTTGGTAGCTTGGGTAACCAGAATGTTTCTTCTTATTATACGTACATGCGACTGATTTCGCTGAGCAACTTTGCCGGATATTCTTTCGGCGAGGGCAGCTCGATGGCAAAATACTCTACGCTGAGTGCGCCGGTGGCATCGGACCTGACATGGGAAACGTCCGAACAGTGGGACTTGGGTTTCGACCTGACCATGCTGAAGAACCGACTGAACGTGACGGTGGACGGATATGTGCGCAACACGCTGAACATGCTGACCGACGGTATCGAGTTGCCGGCTGTGTATGGTGCCAGCGTGCCGGACATGAACACGGCCGACTTGCAGACCCGGGGATACGAGGTGACGGTTTCGTGGAGAGACCAGTTCGCTCTGGGAAGACACCCGCTGGAATATAGTGTGGGATTCAACGTGAGCAACTACAGAAGTTATATTACGAAATACGACAACAAGGATAAGACCTTTGCCAAGGATTACTACGAGGGCATGCGCATAGGAGAAATCTGGGGCTTTGTGACCGACGGTCTGTTTGCTACCGACGAGGAGGCACAGGACTATGCCAAGAAGGTGGACCTGAGCTACATGGCCGACGGACTGACGGGAGGCTGGAAGGCCGGCGACGTGAAGTTTGTCGACCTCGACGGTGACGGCATGGTGGATATCGGCAGCAACAATGTGGCCGATCCGGGCGACCGCAAGATTTTGGGTAACTCACTGCCCAGCCTGTCGTACGGTATCAATGCCAGTGTACGCTGGTGCGGTTTCGATGTGTCGGTGTTCTTTCAGGGAACCGGTAATCATTACTGGTATCCTCACGGTCACATGATGTCGTTCTGGGGCCCGTTCTCTTATCCTTACCAGACGTTCCTGCAGAAGAATTTCATGGACAAGGTGTGGGCCGAAGACAATACGGATGCTTATTTCCCGCGTCCGATGGCCTACTCGTCGACTTCCGGTCCGCTGAGCAAGGTGAACGACCGCTACTTGCAGAATATCCGCTACATGCGTCTGAAGAACCTGACCGTGGGATATACGCTTCCGGTGAAGCTGACCAAGAGAATCGGCGTGGAACAGGCTCGTTTCTACTTCTCGGGCGAAAACCTCTGCTACTGGTCGCCGCTGAAGAAGATTACCAAGTACGTGGATCCGGAAGGAGCTATCAGCCGCAGCGACGATACGTACAACGAGAGCTTCTATCCGTGGCAGAAGACGTTGCTGTTTGGCGTGGACATCACTTTCTAAACGAGAATTCATAGAGTAAACAACAAAGAACAGATTCAGATGAAAAAATATATATTTACAGCACTGGTGCTGACAATGGGGTTGACTTCGTGTGACGGTTTGCTCGACCTGACTCCTCAAAGCCAGATATCGCAGACCGACTATTTCAAGACCGAAAGCGACTTGCAGCTTTTCAGCAACACGTTTTACAACAACTTGCTGGACAAGAGCCCTTTCGACGATCAGAGTGACGTGTATGTGCAGCAGAATCTTTCCGACGAGATGCTGGGCGGAAACAATCGTACCGTGCCTGCTTCGGGCGGGGGATGGACGTGGACCGACCTGCGCAAGATGAATACGCTGCTGGAGTATATCGACCAGTGCAGCGACGAGAAGGCGGTGGTGAAGTATACGGCACTGACTCGCTTCTTCCGCGCTTTCTTCTACTTTGAAAAGGTGAAACGCTTCGGCGATGTGCCCTGGTACGACGTGGAGCTGGGTTCTGCCGACGAGGCACTGTACAAGCCGCGTGACTCGCGCGAGCTGGTGATGACCAAGATGCTGGAGGATGTGGATTATGCCATCAAGAACCTTCCCGACGAGAAGGAGGAAACCAGCAGCCCGTTCCGTGTGAACCGCTGGGCAGCACTGGCGCTGAAGGCGCAGTTCTGTCTGTACGAGGGTACGTACCGCAAGTATCACGAACTGTCGCTGGAGGGACACGACTATACCTATTATCTGGATCAGGCGGCAAAGGCGGCTCAGGAGATTATGGAGCAGGGACCTTACAAGCTGTATTCTACCGGTCATCCGGAAAGTGACTACCTGATGCTCTTCGCCGAGGAGGATGCCAATCCCGACGAGTATATCCTGGCTATCAAGTTCGACTATAGTCTGGCTATTCATCACAATGCCAACGGACATACGCTGGTGCCTACGCAGGGCCGTCCGGGACTGACGCGCAAGATGGTGAATATGTATCTGATGAAGAACGGTAGCCGGTTTACCGACCAGCCGGGATGGCAGGAAATGACGTTCGTGGAGGAAACCAAGAACCGTGACCCGCGTCTGGCTCAGAGCATCCGTACCCCGGGGTATACCCGTATCGGGGAAACAACGGTGCTGCCTCCCGATCTCTCGGTCAGTGTGACCGGTTATCAGCCGATCAAGTTCGTGCAGGAACCGACGGCTTCCGGCGGACAGGTGGACCGCAACGACCGTAATACGAACGACTTGCCGGTGTACCGCTTTGCGGAGGTGCTGTTGAACTATGCCGAGGCAAAGGCGGAACTGGGTACGCTGACGCAGACCGATCTGGATAACTCCATCAACCTGATCCGCCGCCGTGTGGATATGCCGGATCTGAAAATGAGTGAGGCGAACGCCAATCCGGACCGTTACCTGTCGGATGCGGCAACGGGTTACCCGAACGTGACGGGCAGCAACAAGGGTGTGATTCTGGAAATCCGCCGCGAACGTACCATCGAGCTGGATCAGGAGGGCTTCCGTTTCGACGATCTGGTGCGCTGGAAAGCGGGTGCCTGCATCAATCAGGATATCTACGGTATGTATTTCCCCGGTGCGGGTGAGTACGACCTGAGCGGCGACGGAAAGCCGGATGTCATTCTGTATGCCAAGGGTACTGCCAAGCCGAGTGCGGACAGCGGGGTGCTGGTGTATGAGATTGGTAAGGATATCTTGCTGACGGGCAGCAACAGCGGGTATGTGTATTATCACAAGAATATCGCGCGTACGCCGTTCAACGAGGAGCGTGACTATCTGTACCCGATTCCTATCAACGAACGTTCGCTGAACCCGAATTTGACGCAGAATCCGGGCTGGAACGATGGTCTGGGCTTCTAAACCCGGGCTTCTCTTCCGGAACGGAACAGCAGATCTTTCTTGAAACATCAGCAGGTTTTTCCGAAGATGAAACAAAAATTGGATTCGGGCTTCTTTTCCGAAACGGAGATTCTTCGGAAAGACTCTTCAACATCAAACAAAAAATTTAACTCTGTAAAAAAATATGAAACTGATCAATTATATCATGGCTTCGGTGCTGTTTCTCTCGGCAACGCTTTTGGGTAGTTGCAGCGAGGAGGAAACGACGCTCTCGAAGGCTGTACTGGCAAGTGCCAGCGAACTGAACTTTGAGGCTGAGGGGGCGCAGCCGAAAACAATTACCGTGTATGCGGATGCCGACTGGGTGATGGAGGATGTACCCGACTGGATTACGGTATCGCCTGCTACGGGTAACGGTACGATGGATGTGACGGTGTCGGTGACCGACAACATGCGCGACGGGGCGAAGGATAATCCGCGCAAGGCGACAATCGTATTCAAGGGTTGTACGCTGGCAAGCCGTGCGGAAGTCATCGTGGCGCAGGAAGGCGACAAGTATCGCGACTGTCAGGAGTATACGGTAGACGAGCTGCCGGCTTTGGAGGATGAAACGGTGGTATCGGTACCGGAAGCGCTGGTTACGGCGGTAACGACATCGGGCTGCGTGATGACCGATGCTGACTATGCGGTGAACATGTTCTTGCAGACAACGACTGCGGTAAACGTGGGCGACAAGGTGGCCGTGAAGGGTACAAAGAATACGGATACGCACTCGCTGCCTTACGTGGTATGCGACGAGGTGCGTGTGGTTTCGGAAGGCAATAACGTGGATTATCCGGAAGCGCACGACGTGACGGCTGAGGTGGACAGCTATACATCGGACAGCCGCGAATGGATTTCGGCAAGCGGTGTGCTGAACGGCAGCAATATCACCATCGACGGGGCGGTGAACTCGGTTTCCATCATCGACGCGCCCGAGAGCCTGAACTTGTCTGCCCTGAACGGACATCGGGTGACGGTATACGGTTACTTCGACGGGGTGGCTGCTCCTGCACTGCGCATACGGGCGGCACGCATCGAAGACAAAGGGGTAGTAGAGGTGATCTACTTTGCCGACGACTTTGAATGGCTCCTGCCGTGGGCCGAGAACAGCGGTGCCGGACAGACGGTGGAAAACGACGGTACGGGGGATGCTCCGCAGATTTACAGTGCCAAGAACGACGAGGGACAGACAGCGGCTGAGGCGTTGCTGGCTCGCGGATACGGACTGGAAGAGAGTCGCGGTGCTTCCATTTACTTGCAGAAGTGCTACCTGAAGTTCGGTAAGACGGATTATCAGGCGGGCTTGACGCTGCCGCCGGTAGACGGTATTCCGGAAGGCGAGAAGGTAATGCTTTCGTTCGACTGGGCTCCGATGGTGGGCGGTACACGGAAGTTCGACCCGGTACAGCTGATCATTACGGTGACAAACGGTAGCAAGACGGTGGAAATGAATCCGATAGGACATAACTTCGTGAACACGGTGGATAAGCTGGAATGGCTGCATGCCGACGTGGTGCTGGAGGGTGTTTCCATCACGAAGGATACACGCATCACCATCAAGTCGGATGCGTGGGGTGAAACGGCTGCTACTTCGGGCAGCAGTGTCTATCGCCGCTGGTTTATCGATAACATAAAATTGAGCCGGGCCAACTGACAGGTCCGGCGGCCGGATGCTCTCCGTCCGGCTTCCTTTTCTTTTCAGCTGACAGGCTGTACAGGCTTGCGCAGGCGGTTGTCCGTCGGGGTGCAAGGCCGGTACAGCCTGTTTTTTTTTGTTTATTGTAACAATGTGTCCGCATGACGGACGGTGACGGACATTACCAAAACCGGGCTGTATATCTTTGTGATACAGAAAAGAAGTTTGAAAGCTTTCAACAGGTATTCGTTTTATTAATCATTTAAAAAGGTAAAAAGATTATGGAAAGAGCAGTGACTTATTCGGTAGTGGCAAGAAAGAAACCCAACGACATGGAAGGGGAAGCCAAGTTTTATGCGCAGGCGCAGGCGCGCGGCGAAATGGGAATCCGTGAGATGACGGAACGTATCCAGCAGATGTGTACGGTGACACGTGCCGATACCATGGCGGTACTGGTTTCGCTCGGTACGGTGATGCGTGAGGGACTGGCAGGCGGAGAGATCGTGCGTCTGGGCGACTTGGGTTCGTTTCAGATCGGACTGAAGAGCGAGGGGGCTGACGTGGAAGAGGATTTCCATGCAGGACTCATCAAGAAGGCGCACATCAATTTCCGTCCGGGAGCTGATCTGACGGATATCCTCACTTCGCTGAGCTACGAGCGTGTGGCGGTGAAGCCGAAAAAAGAGGAATAAACTATGATCCGGAAGCAGGTAAAACAAATAACAATGAGGAGGGGAAGGTATGACTGGAAAGGTGAAATGGATTTTACTCGGAATTCTGAAGTGCCTGTACTGCTTGCTCACAGGAAGAAAGGGGGGAAGCAGTGAGAAAAATTGACTTGATTGTGGTTCATTGTTCGGCTACGAGGGCAGACAAGCCGCTCTCGCCCGAACAGCTGGAACAGATGCACCGGCAGCGGGGCTTCAAGTGCTGCGGGTATCATTTCTATGTGAGACGCGATGGAAAGATTTGTACCATGCGTCCGGTGCAGCAGGAGGGGGCTCATGCCAAGGGGTTCAACCGCAACAGCATCGGGGTGTGCTACGAAGGAGGGCTGGACGAACAGGGACGGCCTGCCGATACGCGGACGGAGCTTCAGAAGCGGGCGCTAAGGGTGCTGGTCAGGGTACTTGCCATGGACTTCCAGACACGGCGTATCGTGGGGCACCGCGACCTGAGCCCCGACCTGGATGGCGACGGGATTGTGGAACCGGAAGAGTGGACCAAAATGTGTCCGTGCTTTGATGTGGCTACGGAACTGTAAAATGTAAGAAGTAAAATATCTTTGTGTAAGGTTTTCGTGTTTTTGTCTTATCAAAGTGTTAGAAGTGAAAGATGTGTGATTTTTATCAAAATTTAACTATCGCATAAGTATTTGTAGATTAGTGTTTTAAGTAAAGGGGTTCTTGTAGTGAGCCCCTTTATTTTTAATGTTTATTAGCGTTTGTGCATACGTAAATTTGTCTATTGAATTTGTGAAATCCTATATTTGCAAAGTTTTTGTTATGAAAACAGCCTTATTTACGATGAAATTCGTTCTTTTTAGTGTCTATTTGATATTGATATGACATGTGCAAGTATATTTACCTCTTTTTCTATTATTTTTTGTTTTTTTTAATAAAATGCTATATATATTTGCCAACGTTATCAAAAAAATATTGGAATATGAAAAAGCGAATTACACTTTTTTGTGCCTTTTTGTTAATTGGCATAAGTCTGGCGATAGCTCAGGCTGTACAAGTGACAGGCTTGGTAGTTTCTTCGGAAGATAACATGCCTGTTGTGGGAGCTTCTGTTTTAGTAAAAGGAACTTCTAACGGTACAATTACGGATATCGACGGAAAGTTTACGCTGAAAGTAGACAAAGGGGCAAAACTCGAGATCAGTTATATCGGTATGAAATCGCAGACGGTGACGGCCAAAAATAATATGAAGGTGGTGCTGGAATCGGATACGGAAGTGCTGGATGAAGTAGTCGTAACCGGTATGCAGCGCATGGATAAGCGACTGTTCAGTGGTGCTGCCACTCAGATTTCCGGTGAGGACGTGAAGATGGATGGTCTTGCCGATATCAGCCGTGGTCTGGAAGGTAAGGCTGCCGGTGTATCGGTACAGAACGTTTCCGGTACTTTCGGTACAGCTCCGAAAATCCGTGTACGTGGTGCTACATCCATCTACGGTAGTTCCAAGCCGTTGTGGGTTGTGGATGGAGTGATCATGGAAGATGCGGTAGAAGTAAGTGCCGACCAGCTTTCTTCGGGTGATGCCGAGACGTTGATCAGTTCTGCCATTGCAGGATTGAATGCCGACGATATCGAGAGCTTCCAGATCTTGAAGGATGGTTCTGCGACTTCTATCTACGGTGCGCGCGCCATGGCAGGTGTAATCGTCGTTACAACCAAAAAAGGTAAGGCTGGTTCCAGTAGAGTAAATTATACAGGTGAGTTTACCACACGTCTGGTGCCGAGTTACAATGATTTCAACATCATGAACTCTCAGGAACAGATGGGTATCTATAAACAGATGGAGCAGAAGGGATGGCTGAACTTCTCGGAAACCGTACGTGCTGCCGAAAGTGGTGTATACGGCAAGATGTATCAGCTGATGAATACGTTTGATCCGAATACGGGGCTGCCGATGTTGCAGAATACGGAAAGCGCTCGCAACAGTTACTTGCAGGCTGCCGAATTCCGCAATACCGACTGGTTTGATGTTCTTTTCTCACCAAGTCTGAGCCAGAACCATTCGGTAAGTATCAGCAGCGGTACGGACAAGTCGTCGTTCTATGCTTCTCTGAGTGCCATGTACGATCCGGGATGGTACAAGCGTAGTTCGGTAGAACGTTATACGGCAAATGTGAATTCTTCTTACAACATTTCGAAATGGTTGAGCTTTAACATGATTGCCAACGCCTCTTACCGTAATCAGGAGGCTCCGGGTACACTGGGACAGGATGTGGATGTGGTTTCCGGTGAGGTGAAGCGTGATTTCGATATCAACCCGTACTCTTACGCGCTGAATACTTCACGTACGCTCGACCCGAATGAGTATTATACCAGCAACTATGCTCCGTTTAATATCTTGAACGAGCTGGAAAACAACTATATGGACTTGAACATTGTGGATGTGAAGTTTCAGGGTGAACTGAAGTGGAAACCGATTACGGGACTGGAATTCAGTGCACTGGGTGCTGTAAAGTATCAGGGTACCTCGCAGGAACACAAGATCAAGGATAATTCGAATCAGGCGGAAGCTTACCGTGCCGGACTGGATGACAAGACCATCATGGACAAGAACCCGTTCTTGTATACCGACCCGGACAATCCGTATGCATTGCCTATCTCGGTTTTGCCGGAAGGTGGTATTTACAGACGTACCGACTACAAGATGCTGAGCTACGACTTCCGTGGTACGGTAAACTATAACAAGGTGTTCAACGAGGTACACCTGACCAACTGGTTCGGTGGTATGGAAATAAACTCCATCGACCGTACAAAGTCGAACTTCCAGGGCTGGGGTATGCAGTATGAAAACGGTGAAACACCTTATTATATTTATCAGTATTTCAAGAAAGGCATTGAAGACGGCGACCAGTACTTCAGCCTGAACAATACGAAGGTGCGCAGCGTGGCTTTCTTTGCCAATGCCAACTATTCGTATGCCGGAAAATATTCAATCAACGGTACGATCCGTTACGAAGGTACGAACCGTATGGGTAAGAGCCGTAGCGCACGCTGGTTGCCTACATGGAACATCTCGGGTGCATGGAACGTGCATGAAGAGAAATTCTTCGACGCGCTGGAACCTGCCATGTCGCACTTGACACTGAAGGCTTCTTACTCTCTGACTGCCGACCGTGGTCCGGCGGATGTAACCAACTCGAAGGCAATCATCAACAGTTACATTCCTTACCGTCCGTTTACCAACATTCAGGAATCGGGCTTGCAGCTGGTAGATTTGGAAAACAGTGAGCTGACTTACGAAAAGAAACATGAGTTGAATATCGGTGTGGATATGGGATTCCTCGACAACCGTATCAACTTTGCACTCGACTGGTATACGCGTAACAACTACGACTTGATTGGTGCGGTGAATACGCAGGGTGTAGGTGGTACGATCCTGAAACTTGCCAACGTAGCTTCGATGAAGTCGCACGGTGTGGAATTTACCTTGTCTACTCATAACATCAAGACAAAAGACTTTAACTGGAATACAGACTTCATCTTCTCGAATGCACAGAATGAAGTAACCGACCTGCAGCAGAATTCCAATATCATGGATCTGATTTCGGGTACAGGTTTCGCTAAACAGGGCTATCCGGTAAGAGGTTTGTTCTCTATCCCGTTCAAAGGACTGGATGAATACGGTATTCCTTTGATTGAAAACGAAAAGGGTGAGATAACCAGTACCAGCATCAACTTCCAGGAACGTGACAACACGGACTTCCTGATTTACGAAGGTCCTACCGATCCGACCATTACCGGTAGTTTGGGTAACATCTTTACGTACAAAGGTTTCCGCCTGAATATCTTTATGACTTATTCGTTTGGTAACGTGGTTCGTCTGAATCCGGTATTCAGTGCACAGTACTCCGACCTGAGCGCCATGACTCGTGAGTTCAAGAACCGTTGGACCTTGTCGGGTGATGAGAATGTAACCAACATTCCTGCCATCATTTCTGCCAGAATGTACAACGAAAATACCGACTACAGATATGCGTACAATGCTTACAACTACTCGGATGTACGTGTGGCAAAAGGTGACTTCATCCGTATGAAGGAAATTTCACTGGCATACGAGTTCCCGAAAACATGGATCGCTCCGCTGAAGCTGTCGAACCTCTCGCTGAAGGTACAGGCAACGAACTTGTTCCTGATTTATGCCGACAAGAAGTTGAACGGACAGGATCCTGAATTCTTCAATGCAGGTGGTGTGGCTTCTCCGGTTCCACGTCAGTTTACATTTACACTGAGATTAGGATTATAACAAAAAATAGGACATTATGAATAAGAAATATATATTATTAGCAGCCATTGTAGGAAGTTCGATAGGATTGTCTTCCTGTAGTGATTTTTTGGATGAGATGCCAGACCAGCGTACGGAAGTGACTCCGGAAAACGCAGATTATCTGCTGGTGACGGCTTATCCTAATAGCATGCCTTTGGAAATGTTTGAAATGTATAGTGATAATACCGATGCTTACCCCAACCGTTATTCGGCTATGGATCGTCTGCAGGAAGACTTGTACAAGTGGGAAGATACTTCTCAGAACGAGGAGGATTCTCCGGCTGCCGTGTGGGAAGGATGCTACAAGGCGATTGCTACTGCCAATGAGGTATTGGCGATGATTGCCGAGCAGGGTAATCCCTCGACGATGGATGCCACAAGAGGTGAAGCATTGCTGTGCCGTGCGTACAGTCACTTTATCCTGGCTACGGTATTCTGTAAGGCTTATTCGTCGACAGCGTCTACCGATCTGGGTGTACCTTACATGACTTCGCTGGAAAATACCGTAAGCCCGAGCTACGAACGCGGTACACTGGAAGAGCTGTACAAGGGAATAGAGAAGGACTTGCTGGAGGGACTTCCGCTGATAAGCGACAGCAAGTATTCGGTGCCCAAGTATCATTTCACCAAGAATGCGGCGAATGCTTTTGCGGCACGTTTCTACTTGAACTATACGCAGCCGGATCTGTCGAACTACGACAAGGTGATAACGTATGCCAATGCCGTACTGGGAGACAATCCTTCGATGATGTTGCGTGACTGGCAGACACTGGGTGGCTTGTCGCAGAACGGTGAAATCCAGCCGAACGAATATGTGGATGCGGAAAAATCGGCCAACCTGCTGCTGGTTTGCTTCCAGTCTTACTGGGGATACGTGAGCGGCCCTTACGGAGTGGGAGAACGCTATGCACATGGTCCGGTGGTTTCGTACGAAACAAACCGCTCGAACGGCCCGTGGGGTAATTATACTTCCAGCCCGAATACGACGATTTATCATGTGGGCGTATGGAGTAACTCTTCGGCACTGCCTACCAAGATTATTTCGATGAAGGTGGCACAGTACATGGAGACTGTAGATGTGGTAGCCGGAATCATCAACGGTTATTGTGTAAATGCAGCGTTTACTACCGACGAGCTGCTGCTGAGCCGTGCCGAGGCTTATGCCATGAAGAAGGATTATACGCATGCACTTGCCGACCTGAACAGCTGGATGGTTGCCTATACTACCCGTTCGCAGGCGATGACGGAAGATGAAATCAATACTTTCTACGACGGACTGGCTTATTATACGCCGACCTCACCGACGGTGAAGAAGGAGCTGCATCCGGAATTTACCATCGAGAAGGGTACACAGGAAAATATGATTCACGCTATCCTGCAGGCTCGCCGTATCACTACCTTGTACGAAGGACTCCGCTGGCTGGATATCAAACGTTTCGGTATCACGGTATATCGCCGTTACATGAACGATGAAGGCAGCATCGAGGTAACCGACCAGATGGATGCCAATGACGATCGTCGTGCCATCCAGATTCCGAGCGACGTAATCATCGCTGGTATGAAGCCTAATCCAAGAAATAACTAATCGGTAAGGAGGAACAATTATGAAAAAATACTTTATATACGCATCAATGTTTTTACTGTCGCTGGGATTTGTTTCTTGTAACAACGAAGATGAGATAGATACCTCGCACAGTATATTCGGATCGGACGGAACGGAGGCAGAGGAACCGAACGAATTCGACCAATGGCTGCTTGAAAACTATATCTATACGTATAACATTCAGGTAAAATATCGTCTGGATGATAATGAAACGGACGTGGAATACGATCTGGTGCCTGCCGATTATGAGAAGGCTTTCGCACTGGCAAAGATCGTGAAGTTTGTATGGATGGAGGCTTACGACGAGGTATGGGGCATTGAAACCACACGTACCTATGTACCGAAACTGATCCAGATGATCGGTAACGTGGCCTATACGGAAGCGGGTATGATTCTGGGTCAGGCAGAACAGGGTATGAAGGTGACACTCTTCAAGATAAATGACCTCGACGTGAACAACCTGGATGTAGCTACCCTGAATGAGTATTACTTCAAGACCATGCACCACGAGTTTACGCACATCCTGAACCAGCGTAAGCCTTACGATACGAACTACGACCGTATCACCGAATCGAGCTATGTGGGTTCCGACTGGTATCAGATTTACGATGAACAGGCGTTGCAGATGGGATTTATCTCTCCGTATGCCATGGACCGTGGCTCGGAGGACTTTGCCGAAATGCTGTCTATCTTTGTGACCAACACGGCAGACACATGGGAATCGTATCTGGAAGCTGCCGAACCGAACCCGAACAGCCCCTATTACAAGGCAGGTGTTGACGGACGGGCTATCCTGGAACAGAAGTTCGACATTGTGTACAAGTACATGAAAGATTCATGGGGAGTAGACCTTTATGAATTGCGTGACGTGGTTCAGCGTCGGCAGGGAGAAATCAATACCTTGTTCAACTAATAAAACACTGGAATTATGAAGAAATTAATTTTATATAGTTTATTGGCATGTATGACGTTTTCCATGCAGTCGTGCTTGTTCAGCGAGGAGGATTTGTTCGAACAGTCGTCTGCCGACAGGGAAAATGCTTCGGTCCTTGAATTGAAGAGTTTGTTGACCAGTTCAACAAACGGGTGGAAGCTGGAATATCGTTATGGCAGTGAAGGTCTGGGTGGAGCTGCCAACCTGTTCTTTAAGTTTGATGCCAACGAGGTGACGATTGCTTCCGACTATGCGACTTCTTCGTATAGCCCCGGACAGACTGCTACTTCGCTCTATACCGTACAGTCGTATAACGGAACGGAAATCAGCTTCGACTCGTACAACGAGATTCTGCATGCGTTCTGTGAACCCAACGGCTATAACGATCCAGGCTTGATGGGCGACTATGAATTCATCGTACGTTCCATGAGTGAGAACGAGATTCACCTCGCCGGCAAGAAGTATGGCGTGGAAATGGTGATGACACGGCTGGACGATACGGTAGACTGGACTACTTATCTGGCTGCTGCCGCACAGATCAGCGATGATTCAGACTACAATCTGTTTAGTTTGATGCAGGGTGACCAGAAGGTGGCTTCGGTCATGAGAGAAGATCGTGCATTCCTGCTGGAGAGTGTAGACGAGAATGGCACTCCCTCTTATGCTTATTTCCCGTTCGTTTGTACGGAGACTGGTGTGAGAACGTTGGAACCTATGGTATGTAACGGCATATCGATGCAGAACTTTACGTGGGATAATGCAACCAGTACGTTTACTTGTACCGATGAGGGAAGCAATGTAAAGCTGGTATTCGAACGTCCTGCCAATTATGAAAAGTATCTGGGTACGTATCGGGTAAAGAGTGGAAGCTCCAGCTTCAGCCTGACACTGGAAAAGAAGAAAGACGGTAAGTCTTATCAGGCTACGAAAGTTTATAACTTGAATAGTGGCGGTACATGGTCGATGACAATCGAATTCTACTACGATGCAGAACGTGACGATATCTCTGCCAACGGTCAGGTGGTAGGATATATGGATGGTGCAGCCGTAGGCTTGTATCCGGGAACCAGATCGGAAGGTAGCTTCTATCCTACACTGGAAACTGTCTTTGAAGGAACAACTACTGAACAGGATGGTCAGATGACGATTACATTCGAAAATAGTCCGTATGGTTCAGATGGAAATGACTGGTTGTTCATCTATAATTCGGGTGGATATACAATGATGACTGCTTGGGAAAATCCGGTATTCACTAAAGTTTCTGATTAAAATAAGGATTGATTATGAAAAAGATATTTTCTATTATAACGTTATGCTTATGCACCTTGTTGGTGGCATGTAGCGATGAGGAAGCTGTAACAAGCTCATTGCAGGTCGTTGCGACCGACGGCATTGATTTCTCTGCTGCCAGTGGAGAAGGGACTATTACCGTGAGTGCCACGGAGGCTATAACCGCCACATCGAATAAGGATTGGTGTACAACGACTGTGGAAGGCAATGTGGTACATGTGGCTGTAACCACCTCTTCGGAGGTGACCAGCCGTATTGCCCTGGTTACCATTTCGGCGGGTACAAGCTCTGTAGATGTACCTGTGATACAGGCTGGAGCAGTCACCATTGTGGATGATTATAACTTGTATTACTGCTGCGGATACGACGGCGGAGAGTTTGATTTCAGCTTCAAGACCAATTCCTCTTATAGTGTAGAGGTGCCGGAAGAGGCTGCCGGATGGCTGACTTATACGTACGATACGGAAAACAATGTGTTGAAGTTTAATGTGGCTGCATCGGCCGACAAGACTCCACGAGGTGCGGAAGTCAAGCTCTCTGCAGGTGCAAAGGAACTGGTACTCAGCCTTTCTCAGATTGAAGTATCGCTCGATCTGATTGGAGGCTACTGGAATATGTCTTATATTAGTGGAGCGTATGGACAGGAAGTCGCTGGAACTGGTCAGATTGGTATGCTTTCGGGCAATATCGTTCTTGTGGATGCACTGCAGGAAAACTATTTGCCGCTGGAAATCGGCGAAAACGGAACCTTGAGTGTTCCGGCAAACGTAGTAGTAGGTAGTACTAGCGGTTATACGCTGAAAACAGCTACAGCCCTGAGCGGCGGATATTACTCGCTGTCTGTGCCGTGTGTAGCTGTGCCTAAGGTAAAGGATGGAAAACTGATTTATCACTTTGGACATTGCAGTGCCTATACCGACGGACAGGCAGTAGATTATCCGATGATATACGCATTTGCGGGTTCTTCGGTAGCAGGATATTGGGAATACTATGAAAATTTGGAAATAAGTAAACCTTTGGAATAAAGGTTATTTTTTCTCTCTTAAAAATCATTCTTGGGGGGCTATTCCTAGTGATAGGGGTAGCCTCTATTTTTTTTGTCCGGACAGTTGGGGGTATTATGCTGTGCGATAAACATCTTCCGACTGCTGTAATACGCTGCTGTAAAACGGTATGTGCATTCATTTGGGCAAAAGGACTTGTACATAAATGCAGTGCTGATAATTGGATGGTTATATATGCTTGTCGTACACAAATAAAAAGTGATCTTGATGAAATCTACCAAGGGGCTGTATCAAAATAGAATTGCAAAAGTAAGGACTTGACAGATTGAGGTTTAGGAATGAAAAATCTCCTACTTTTAGTCTTGTAATAGAAGAAAACAAAGACTGACGTAGGAGATTTTTATGTTGTAATTTATAGCTTATAGGCAAGCTTATCTCTGTTTTTTATTTTGAAACAGCCTTTTATGCAGGAATCTCAACCGAGGAGCTTCCCAAACTCAAATCCGTTTAAGCTTCTTCCTTTTGGAGGAACAGCGTTTGTTTTGGGTTTGATTGAACTTCTCAAACTTAAATCCGTTTAAGCCTCTTCCTTCGGCGGGACAGCATTTGTTTTGGGTTTGATTGAACTTCTCAAACTTAAATCCGTTTAAGCTTCTTCTTTTGGCGGGACAGCATTTCCTTTCGGTTTACCCTTGCTGAACATCTGTGCAGCTTCCTTGCGCAGGCTTCTCCAGCTCGGCATGAGCTTCAGTTCACGGCGTACGGGCGCATCGTAGAGCAGGAAGAGCAACAGCAGGAAGACGCAGGCGTAGAGGGTCCAGCCGTAAATCTGACGGATGCTCACTTCCATCATCTGCGACACGAATTGCTCGATGAAGCGGTCGAGGGCGAACGGCTGACTGCTGAAAGCCACGCGGTCGACAGCGGCTCCGTAGCGTGCCATGTTGTCGGATACGTAGTACGACAGCCAGCGACCGTACAGGGCACCTCCCATGACACCGCCCACCACCATGTGCAGCATGTTGAATACGCTCAGCGCCTGAAAGAAGTGGCGGAAGGTCATGATCTCTTCCAGACACACCATGAAGGTGGCACTCAGGATGGCGTAGGCGAATCCGCGGCACAGCGTAGGCAGGAAGAGCTGCGAGATATGGATGTCGGCGGAGAGGACGAAGTAGAACGTGAGCAGGTAGCATGTCAGCGAGGCGATGCCTACGGTGATGAGGCGCAGGTAACTGAGCTGACGGACATGCATCCACCAGTAGGCGAAGAGGCTTCCCGCTACGACGCCCACCAGCATGGGCCAGTCGAGCTGCATGGCCACCATCTCTTCGTAGTGCATCACGCTGCTGTGGAACACGCCCTCCAGCACATGCTCGGTGGCAAGAAAGGCTTCCACCAGCGTAATGAGGATGAGGATGGGCAGCAGGCGACGGTAGCCCCACATCTCCGGTTCGATGTAAGGATGATGGATGTGCAGCATTCGTCCCACGCAGAACCCTAAGGTTATGATGATGACAACGGCGAGTATCTGCATCACCGGACTGTTCCACCAGTCGTAAAACTCACCGTAGTCGAAGAAATAGGCGATTTCCAGCAGCAGGAGTGCCCAGAGAATCGCTCCCAGCCAGTCGACACCGAACAGCGGGAACTTCTTGACGATACGGAAATGCCGCGTACAGCCCTGCACGATGAGCAGATCCACCAGCATGATGCCCGCCATGAACCAGTGCATGTAGCTCCAGTGCAGGTAATAGCCGAAGTAAGTGGCAAGGATGCTCGATACCTGCATACTGCCTAAGATGATGATGTGCAGCAGCGGAAAGAACACGGTAAAGTCACGCTTGGGCGTCATCCACAGCTGGATGGTCGACATCGCCTCGAAGGTACCCTGAATCTTGCAGATCCCCTCGATGAAGCAGAGCGTCCAGAGCAGCGGCAGAAAGGTGGTGTACGGCGCGATGAGATTGCACACGATAACTCCCAGCGCAGCCGCCGTGAGCAGCGTCTTGTTGGTAAAGCGGAACTTCATGCGGAAGAGGATGGGGAAGTACACCGCCATCCCCGCCAGGTTGCAGTACAGACACATCTGGAGATCCTCGCGCATGAGCGACGTTTCACTCACCATGTGACTCAGGTTGGCCATGTACAGCCCGCCCGAGAGCTGGAAGCTGACGGCCAGAAAGATATAAAGCCACGGTTGCAGCTTACGAGGCACGAAGTTGCGGAACATCGGCATCGTAAACGGTCCGTTCAGTACAGGTGCTCCCATATCAGTATTTTACTTTACATTCCACATTGAATCCGGCACGCAACAGTTTCAGCTTGTCGGCACTGTTTCCCTTCAGGCTGATACGCACCGGCACACGCTGTTCCACCTTCACGAAGTTACCCGTAGCATTGTCCTGCGGGATGAGGGAGAAAGCCGCTCCGGTAGCGTCGGAAATCGATTCCACCACACCCGTATAAGTCACGCCCGGCACGGCATCGGCGGTAAGCGTTACCTCGTAGCCCTCCTTGATGTTGGGAAGCTGCGTTTCACGATAGTTGGCAATCACCCACAGATCGCTGCTGTCTACGATGTCCACCATAGTCTGTCCCGGCTGCACCAGCTGACCTTCGTGGATGTCTTTCCGTCCTGTCACGCCGTCGCAGGTAGCCACGATGACCGTATAGCCTAAGTTCAGCTGAGCCAGTTCGACGGCAGCCTGTGCCAGACGAACCCCAGCCTCGTTCTGTCCCAGTCGGTGGGTCTGCTCACTCTTGGTCAGCGAGGTAGAATGCTTGGCACGGCATACCTGATCGTAGCGCGCCTTGCTGGCTTCGTATGCCGTCTTCACATTATCGAACTGCTGACGGGTGACCGCTTTCTGCTGCAACAGCTTCTGGTAACGCTCGTAGTCGCGCTTGGCATTCTCCATCTGCACACGCGCCTCCTCGATACCCGCATCGTTCACCCGCAGGTTGTTTTGCGTAGTAGCGATGCCCATGCTGGTAGCCTGCTGACCCGACAGCGCGTTGGCAAGATCGGCCTCCGCCTGAGCCAGTCGCAGCTTGAACTCGCTGTCCTCGATGATGACCAGCGTATCGCCTTTGTGTACCGGCTGATACTCTTCGAAACAAATCTGCTTGATGAATCCCTGCACACGCGTATTGACGGGCGTGATATGCTGTTTCACCTGAGCATTGTCGGTATATTCCACGCCCGGATGAAAGAAGCGTGAACACACATAGATAAGTGCCACTGCCAGCAGGCAGATGATAACGGTATTGTAAATGAGTTTTTGAACTTTTCTTGTAGCCATAATGGTATGTTTGTTATAAAGTGTAGTATAGTATAATGTATAAATGGGATGATTTTCAATCACTACTGCTGTAATTTTGCTCTATCAACCTGTAATGTTTGACTACGGGTGTAAGCCTTTGCACCGAGCAGGAACTTTGCAGCGAGTGTAAAACTTACAGTGGATTGAAGCCTTTGCATCGAGCAGAAACTTTGCAGCGAGTGTAAAACTTACAGCAGGTGTAAAGCCTTGCATCGTGCAGGAACTTTGCAGCGAGTGTAAAACTTACAGCGGGTATAAAGCTTTGCATCGTGCAGGAACTTTGCAGCAGGTGTGAAACTTACAGTGGGTATAAAGCCTTGCATCGTGTAGGAACTTTACAGCAGGTGTAAAACTTACAGCGGGTATAAAGCTTTGCATCGTGCAGGAACTTTGTAGCGAGTGTAAAACTTACAGTGGATTGAAGCCTTTGCATCGTGCAGGAATTTACAGCAGGTGTAAGAATTACAACGTATGAGTAATATATTTCATCTTATAATAATTGTAAATCACGTTGATACGAGCGTTCACCAGCCCCAAGTCAGCACTGAGCTTCATGTTGCTGGCATCCAGCATATCCGTCAGCAGCGCCAGATCGTTCTGATAACGGTTGCTCGTCACGCTGTAGTTCTGGTCGGCAAGCTCCACGCTCTTCTGCTGCGTGCGCAGGTCGGTAAACGACGTGAGGAAATTCACGTAACTCTCCTGCACCGCATGATTGGTCTGCTCCTGTGCCAGCTCGTACGTTTCCTGAGCCTTCCGCACGTTGAGGCGAGCCGCCTTCAGCTTCCGGTTATTCTTGAAGAGTGACGAGATATTGTACTTCACGCCCACGCCTACATACCAGTAATTGAAATTATTGTCGAGTACAGGTACCTCGATGGTGATCGGTCCGTCCAAGTGTTCGGCTGCCACGAGCGAGATTTTCGGCAACCGCTCCGAACGTTCCATCTTCACCCGCTGGCGGTTGACCTTGATGCCCGTTTCCGCCTGCTGCAAGTTGAGGTTGTTCTGCGCCGCCAGCTCCTGCCAGTTGGCTTCACTCAGCGTCTGAATCCGACTGTCGTTCAGCGTCGTATCGGGCTGAACCACCGTCCCTTCGGGCAAGTGCAGGGTGATGACCAGCTGATGATTGGCTATCTTGCAGGCATCCTCCACCTTGGCAAGTTGCAGACGGAGCGTTTCCCGTTGCAGCTCATAGCGCGTGATGTCGTTCTCCAGCGCCGTACCCTCTTCCAGTCGCGCCTGCATGTTGGCAATCAGCTGGTCGGTCAGCTCCAGATTCTTGTGCAGCACTTCGATCTGGTTATGCAGCTTATACAGATTCAGGTAATGTCCCACGAGCAGGAAGCGGATATCCTGACGATTCTTCTGCCAGTCCATCTCCGCCAGTTGCTTCTCCAGCTCCGCCAGTTCGATACCACTGCTGATGGCACCTCCGGCATACACCACCTGCTGGGCCTCGAGGGCGAAGTTATTGCCCCAGTGCGGCATGTCTATCTTGGTGGCATTGCTGAAATCACGATCCCACAGCTTGCCGTTGCCCCAGTAGCTGCCTGAAAGTGAAGCACTGATGTCGGGCAACCGCTGTGCCTTGGCAGCTTTCAGGTTCTCGTCGGCAACTTCCTTTCCGGTACGGTAAGTCTGGATACTCTTGCTGTTCTCGTCGGCCAGACGGAACATCTCTTCTATGCCCATCGTACGCGACTGGGCACACAGATACTGGCTGCACAGTACTGCACTACACAGCACTATGAGCCTGCTTGTTTTGCTCATACAAATAAAATGTTTATTAGATTTTTACTGAATGGATATAAACAACGGAAAAAGACATGTAGAAGGGTAAAATCAAATCAATGCAGCAGCTCCCCACGTATGGAAATCGTGGATTTTGTTGATGTAGCGAACCGTATTGACAAGAATGATTGTTTTCATGATTTTTGTGATGTCCTTGTTGTTATTTCTGGCGGCAAAGGTAGAAAATTGATGAATAACTTGTGACCTTATAGGCCTCGCTTTTTAAGAGGGTTTAACGCTTACGTAAGGTTTGTTCACAAGATACTCACGGCGGTTCTTGCATCCGGTTTATGAACTTCAGCATCTATGCGGGATTTTGTTTACAAGATGTTTACGACGATTCTTGCATCCGATTCATCAGCTTCGGCGTGTCTATGGAAACTTGCATTTTTAACCCACTAAACCTTGAATACCTTGTTTATGAGTTTCAGCGTGTCTATGCGAAGATTGGTTTATAAAATACTCTCACGGTATGAAGTAGGAGCCATGCCCGTGAGCCGCTTGAAGATACGGTTGAAGTGCGCCGTCGACTCGAATCCGCACTCCAGACTGATCTGCGACACGTTCATCCGTCCGGCAGCGAGCAGCTTGCAGGCGTAGCCGATGCGCATGTCGAGGATGTACTGCTTGAACGTCTTGCCCGTTTCCTGCTTGAAATACCGGCAGAAAGCCGCCTCGTTCATGGCGGTGTACGATGCAATCTCACCCAGGCTGACGGGCTGTGTGTAACGCTTGTTCAGGTAGGCGATGATTTTCTCTATCTTCTTGTCGCCGAACACCGACGGGTCGGGGAGGTAGTTGGGTGAGGCAGCAAACTGCTTGCGCGGAAAAGCCGAGAGAGCTTGCAGCAGCCTCAGAATCTCGATCATCTGTTCCACCCCGTGCACTACGGGAATACGCTTCAGGCAGTCGGCTATCTCGCTTTTTCCGGCAAGCGGGAAACGGATGCCGCGGTGTGCCTTCTCCAGCAGCGAACGGATGGAGGCAAACTGCGTGTAGTGCGAAAACGAATACTGCATGAAGTCCTTCTCCAGCTGGATGTTCACCCCGCACACGTGATACGCCTCGTTCTCCTCCGCCTCGGGACAGTTCTGCATGCAGTGCGGCAGTCCCGACCCGAAGAAAATCAGGTCGCCCGCCCGGTAGTCGATGATGCTGTCGCCCACCAGACACTTGCCGTACCCCTGTTCCACGAACATCAGTTCGTATTCGCTGTGGAAGTGCCACGGATACGTAAATCCGCGGTAATCGTAGAAGCGCGCCCGTATCGGGTTCGAGCTGGAGATGGCAATGCGTTCGTTCAGAATCTTTTTCATGACGGCAGGGAAAAGGTTGTCTGCAAAAATACGCAAAACTCTTGCAAAAATACGCATCATTCGGTCTGTAAATTCACGCTATTTTTGCAGCAGACAATCGAAAAACAATTCAGCTTATGAACGAACAGTTTAGCATCGCCGGAAAGGTAGCCGTCGTTACGGGAGGATCCGGTGTATTGGGCAGCAACATCGCCGAAGGTTTCCTGCGTGCAGGAGCCAGAGTCATTATCATAGGAGCGCATCAGGAGCGTGTGGATGCGGCACTGGAACGCCTTCGTGCGGTGAGCAGTGAGGTAGCGGGTACGGTGTGCAACGTGCTCGACATCCGCAGCCTGCAAGCCGTGAAGGATCAGGTACTTTCGCAGTGGGGACGCATCGACATTCTGGTCAACGCAGCCGGAGGAAACATCCCCGGAGGTACGCTCTCCGTCGACCAGAACATTTTCGACATGAAGGTGGAAGACCTCGACAAGGTGGTCGACCTGAACCTGAACGGTACGGTATATCCTTGTCTGGTATTCGGCGAAATCATGGCACGCCAGCAGTACGGAGCCATCGTCAACGTATCGTCGATGGCAGCCTACGAGTCGATTACGCGTGTGCCGGGCTACTCCATGGCGAAGAGTGCGGTAGAGAACTTCACCCGCTGGATGGCGCAGGAAATGGCGATCAAGTTCAGCGAAAAGATCCGTGTGAACGCCATCGCACCGGGATTCTTCATCGGCAACCAGAACCGTGCCATCCTTCTCAATCCCGACGGCTCGTTGACGGAACGCAGTCGGAAGGTGATTGCCAAGACGCCGATGAAACGTTTCGGCGACATCTCCGAGCTGAACGGAGCGGTGCAGTTCCTGTGCAGCGATGCGGCAAGTTTCATTACCGGAGCTGTTTTGGCTGTGGATGGTGGATTCAGCGCTTTCAGTGGGGTCTAATAAGAAGATAGAAAGCTGAGGC